>Ga0163151_10001537_pt1 | contig 38431 bp, 36 predicted proteins | sample OliLakLV19MP5IB2_FD_145596 | JGI IMG/M metagenome (GOLD analysis project Ga0163151, IMG submission 145596) | Freshwater microbial mat bacterial communities from Lake Vanda, McMurdo Dry Valleys, Antarctica - Oligotrophic Lake LV.19.MP5.IB-2 | ecosystem: Environmental > Aquatic > Freshwater >... | reverse complement strand
CTGATCCTCTGCGCCCGGAAGGACGAAGCCCTGGCCCGCTACGCCCTCGGCAACCTGCCGAACAAGGTGCTCGCCGCCGAGTACCGCACGGTCCTGCCCGACGAGAAGCTGATCGCGGCCGACCTGCAGAAGGCGCGGCAGATGCTGGAGCGCCGTGGAATCACGGAACGCGGACGCTCAACGAAGACACGAAGGAGGTCGAAGTAGATGCTCGACACTGACACCAAACGCCGCATCGACACCGCCCGCGACATCCTGGTGGGCAAGGTGCCCGACCCCAAGAGCCAGGTCGAGCAGATCACTATCGCGCTGATCTACAAGTTCATGGACGACATGGATGCCGAGGCCGAGGAGTTGGGCTGCAAGCGCAAGTTCTTCGCCGGCGACTACGCCCGCTACGGCTGGGCCAAGCTGATGCGCTCCGGTCTGGGCGGCCACGAGACCCTGAACCTCTATGCCGAGGCCATCGCCAAGATGCCGGAGAACCCCGGCATCCCGCCGCTCTTTCGCGACATCTTCAAGAACGCCTATCTGCCGTATCGCGACCCGGAGACCCTGCGCGTCTTCCTCAAGATCATCGACGAGTTCAGCTACGACCACTCCGAACGCCTGGGCGATGCCTTCGAGTACCTGCTCTCGGTGCTCGGCTCGCAGGGCGACGCCGGACAGTTCCGCACCCCGCGTCACATCATCGACTTCATGGTCGCCATCGTCGACCCGAAGAAGCACGAGAGCGTGCTCGACCCGGCCTGCGGCACCGCCGGGTTTCTCATTTCGGCTTGGAAACATATTTTGAGGAATAATTCGTCCAAGCCGAAACCCTCACCCCCAGCCCCTCTCCCAGGGGGAGAGGGGAGTTTGGCAACAGGGAGTGGACACTATCGGGGTGGATTCTCGTTCTCCGGATTGAAGGACCGGGCGCGGGAATTACGTTCCAAGCAGACCGATGCGGAGACCTTGCTTTGGGAACTTCTGCGGGACCGGCAACTTTGCGATGCGAAGTTCCGCCGCCAACATCAGTTGGGCGACTACATCTGCGACTTGTACTGTCTCGAGGCGAAGCTCGTTGTTGAATGTGATGGAGCAGTGCATGACACACCCGACCAGCAAAAACATGATCAGAAGCGCGATGCCTATCTGAAATCCCAAGGACTCACCGTGATTCGCTTTCAGAATGATCGTATCCTGAACGACACCGCAGCAGTCTTGGAAGAGATCGCCCATCAACTCCCCTCTCCCACTGGGAGAGGGGCAGGGGGTGAGGGTGAGGTCGCCAGTATGCCCGGCGACCTCTTGACGCCCGACGACAAGGGCCGCCTCGCCCAGAACTTCAAGGGTTACGACATCTCGCCCGACATGGTGCGCCTGTCGCTGGTGAACCTGTACCTGCACGGCTTCACCGACCCGCACATCGCCGAGTACGACACGCTCACCAGCCAGGACAAGTGGAACGAACACGCCGACGTGATCCTGGCCAACCCGCCCTTCATGTCGCCGAAGGGCGGCATCAAGCCGCACAACCGCTTCTCGGTGCAGAGCAAGCGCAGCGAAGTGCTGTTCGTGGACTACATGGCCGAGCACCTGACGCCCGGCGGCCGCGCCGGCATCATCGTGCCCGAAGGCATCATCTTCCAGAGCCAGGGTTCCTACACCGATCTGCGCAAGATGCTCGTGGAGAACAGCCTCGTCGCCGTCATCTCCCTGCCCGCCGGTGTCTTCAATCCCTACTCCGGCGTGAAGACCTCGATCCTGATCCTCGACAAGTCGCTGGCCCGGCAGGCGCAGACCATCGCCTTCTTCAAGGTCGAGAACGACGGCTTCGGCCTCGGCGCTCAGCGCCGCGCCATCGAGAAGAACGACCTCCCGCAGGTGCAGCTCGAACTCGCCGCCTACCTGCAAGCGTTGCGCAGCGGCCGGGCCCCCGACGAACTCAAGCCGACCTGCGGTTTGATCGTCGCGAAAGAGAAGATCGCGGCGAACGGCGACTACAACCTGAGCGGGGAGCGGTATCGAGAGGGGACAGAATCCACTGCGCATTTTCCCCACGTGACGCTCGCTGCGGTCTGCGACATCAACTCGGAGACGGCAGTCCCGGCAGACCTCTATCCCGGCTCTCACTTCAACTATATCGACATCTCATGCGTCGAGAACGAGTCAGGAAAGTTCCTCGGCGCGAACAAAGTCGCCGCAGACGAAGCGCCAAGCAGAGCTCGCAGAGCGGTCAGGCCGGGCGATGTCATCATCTCGACGGTGCGGCCAAATCTCAAAGCGTTTGCGATTCTCACTGACGTGCCTGATCGAGCGGTTGCCTCAACTGGCTTCGCTGTACTGCGAGCGAAAGCAGGCCGCCTCCTGCCTGGCTTCTTGATCAACGCGTTGCGCCACGAAAACTCGGTCGAGCAAATGGTCGGCATGAGTGGAAAGGGGGCCTATCCCAGCATTAACCAATCGGACGTTGAAAGCGTCCAAATCCCCCTGCCGCCGCTGGAGGTGCAGAAGGAGATCGTGGCGGAGATCGAGGGCTACCAGAAAGTCATCAACGGCGCCCGCGCCGTCCTCGACCACTACCGCCCCCACATCCCCATCCACCCCGACTGGCCGCTGGTTCCGCTAGGCGAGTTGATCAAACTGTCGAGTGGCCAAGGGCTAACCCAAGCCCAACTGAAGGAAGGCCCGTATCCGGTGTATGGCGGGAATGGGCAGAATGGGATGCATTCAGAGTATTTTGTCGAAGCTCAAAATATCGTGATTGGACGCGTTGGAGCCTACTGTGGCGCTGTGCACCTCACCGAGCCGAAAGCGTGGGTCACGGATAACGCCCTTTACGTGACGGAATACAAGCGGGAGATCGACAGGAAGTACTTGGCGCAAGGTCTTGTGCAGCTCGATCTCAATCAATTCGCGAAGGTTGGTGGCCAGCCCTCCATCTCGCAAACAACCGTTTACGAGCGTGCAATCCCTCTCCCACCCCTCGCCACGCAGCAAGCGATCGTGGCGGAGATCGAAGCCGAGCAAGCCCTCGTCGCCGCGAACCGAGAGTTGATCACCCGCTTCGAGAAGAAGATCCAGGCCATCCTCGCCCGCATCTGGGGCGAGGACGCGCCCGCCCCGGCGGAGGCGTGAGCCATGGAAGAAGCCGCCGAACTAGGCAACTACCTGCCACTCTCGTTCAAGAGCCCGAAGGAGCAGGAGTACATCGAGTTCCTGTGGGACGCCTTCGAGACCAACTACACCCACGGCAAGTACCAGTTCTCGTTCCTCGCCTACCACATGCTCACGATGAGCTTCGTCTACTTCAACATCTGGCAGATCAAGCAGACGACGCCCAAGGACTTCGCGATGGGCCTGATCGGCTTCGGCAAGGACATCGAGAAGAGCCTCCTCGAAGCGACCTCGCCGTTCGTGTTCAGCACCGTGAACGAGCGCAGCATCCTGCGTTTCCTCAAGCTCATCGCCTGCGACAACGGCAAGATCGGTACCTACGCCAAGTTGGTGGACGACCGCAACGACGCCGCCCACCCCAACGGCAACATCTTCTTCAGCGAGCAAAGCGCCCTCGATCTAAAAATCATGGAAATCCCTGTCGCAGCGGCTAGGGCGACGATACGGCAGAGGTTTCTCCGTTACCAACTTCCGCTACTTCCGGCTTTTCTATCAGTCCTATGCCGACCGGACACCGGAGATTCGTCACAAGCCTTGTGATGAATTGCCGGCGGCGCCACGCGAGACAACACATCATAAGGCAGGTGATGTATTGGCTGAACTGTCGTTGGCGGTGGAGCAGGCCGACCGGATCCGTGGCTTTTCGTCAGGATTGAGTTGGTCTCACTACCGGACGCTGACGCAGGTCGAGCACCGTTCCGAACGGTTGTTCTATGAGATCGAGGCAGAAAAAGAAGGTTGGAGTGTTCCCCACCTGGAGCGGCAGATTCACTCTCTGTTGTTTGCCCGATTGCTCAAGAGCCGGGACAAGGCGGGGGTATTGGCCATGGCCACTCGCGGGCAGATCATCGAAAAACCTGTCGACGTACTCAAGGACCCCTACGTCCTCGATTTCCTGGACTTGCCCGACACCAACAAGCTGCACGAGTCCGACGTGGAGGCCGCCATCATTCGTCAGCTCCAGGAATTCCTACTCGAACTCGGCAAGGGTTTCGCATTTGTTGCGCGACAGAAGCGACTGGCTTACGAGGACGAACATTTTTACGTGGACCTCGTTTTCTACAACACTATCCTGAAGTGCTATCTGCTCATTGACCTCAAGATCGGCAAGATGAGCCACCAGGACATCGGGCAGATGGACAGCTATGTTCGGCTGTTCGATGACCAGTTCACCATCGAGGGCGACAATCCGACGATCGGGCTGATCCTCTGCGCCCAGAAGAACGAGGCTATTGCCCGGTACTCGATCCTGAGCGAGAGCAAGAAAATCTTTGCCGCCAGATATGTGAAGTATCTGCCGACCGAGGAGGAGTTGAAGCGAGAAATCGAGCGCGAGCGACGGCTGATCGAAGCGCGCCACGCCGACGAGGAGAAAGGCTGATGTCCCGCAGGCATCCCCGCAAGAATGCCGCTGCTCTTCTATCGTCTCCCTTGAAATAGGGACAATGTACCGGGAGCCTTTTCTTCAGGTCTGAAGTGTCCCCTCCAAGCTCGCTTTTTTCTCATCAGGAAGGGGACGCATGTTGGTCTAGGTGCGGCCGTCGAACGAGGCCCTTCCCAGGGCGCGCGTTCCGGGAGCACAGGATCAATGCGGTTGTCGTTCCCATCTCATGATCGGCCCCGGCACTGGCGGGAACACCCTGTGCTATATGTTGGCGCCGTCGGGGAGGAAAGTTCTGGTTACTTAAGCAGGGATTGTCTTTGACGCTGTGAAGCAACTTCGGGGAAACAACGGGCACGGCACGTCAAAAATTGACGGCCGGCACATCTAAGACCTGATCAGGTTGCTGGTCCCGTTCAAAGATGTTGTGAAAGCTGAGATCCATCCTCTTCAGAACATCAGGGGTGAAGTATTTCTCCCCGCACTGTACGCACACTCCAGCCGGCACATTCCGCAGTACCAGCAAGTGATCGCGCCGGCGGTAGTCGTAACTAATGCGCCGTTCCTCGACATCACCGCCACAGAATGTGCAATCTGCATATGTCCTCATGGCTTCGCTCCTCTTGTTCGAATGTCCGTCCATTTCGGAGGCCGCGGGATATACACAGTGATCACTCTGAGGATAGGCTCTGATTGGTTTTTTGCTCTGGCCCATCCTAACACAACATGGATGGGGTTGGCTCCTGCAAGGCCACCGACGAGACAGCTTGGACCGCGGGGATCGGTCGGATAATCCTCGATGAGATCCCCTTGGAGCACAGCCGATTCAATCTCTTCGATATCCAGGTCATCCGCTAGCCGCTCCTGCTGTGCGTGGATGCTGACCTCATATCGGCCTTCGCGAATCCGTTGCTTTATCTCATCGATGCTCATCCGATTCCCGACTCAGCTATATACGGGTGGTGTCTCACCTCAGGAGGGTCCCAGGGTAGAGCCCTATCATTCAAAAGGCAAGATTCCACGTGGCATGAGCGCGGCTATCAATGCTCCTTTCAAGTTCGCAGACGTCTCTCTCTAGAAATGGCACCCGTGCTGGTCTCACGGCTGCGTCCGTCGAGCGAGGTTACGATGCCCGTCCCACTTTCCCCATTTTATGTTGAAGGGCAGCCTGGCCGATCCTCGATTGCGCGCGTCGAACGATATATATGCTCCTCCCAAGCTCGCTTGTTATCTCTTCAGAGATGGGGGCTGATTGATCTTCCACTGCGCGCGTCCAACGAGGGGAGTCTGCGACCGCGCGTTGCGCGAGCACAGAAGATCATCAGGGCTCCATCCCCTCCGCTTTCCGCGAGCAGGAGGACGACCAGACTTGTCTGCGGTTCTCTCCATTTGTCATGCGATAGAGATTTGCGGTACCGTACTTGCGTTGTGGAACACTCTTTCAACTGTCCCTTCTGTGGCGAAGAGATCTCGATGGTCCTGGACCTCTCGGTTCGCCGTCACACCTATGTCGAAGACTGCGAGGTGTGCTGTAACCCTCTTGAGATTAGCTATACCGTCGAAGACGATTCCTTGACTCATTTCGAAGCGAAGAGCCTCGAATAGGGAGTACAAGGTGGTACGAGGTTCTGGTTTTCGATCACGCAGGCGGTCGATGATATCGGAAGAAGAAGAGCCCTGAGCGAGATAGTAAACGGAGAAATAATGGGGGTCGACAGTGAGTCTGCCGACCCCCGGGGCATTTTTAGCGGCGTTGTAAAAAATCTTCCGACGTCCTGCCTTCCGGTATGCGCGCAGCCTTCGACTGCGCGTTGTCGGTCGGTGCGTTCTTAAGCAGCGTCCTTCCTGTCGATTCGCTCAGAGCCTGTTGCTCAATGGGCAATCGGGTAGTCGCACTGGCAGTTCCTTGCAGCAAGACATCGGCCACGAGGGCGTCTGTGGTCGAAGAGACCTGGCCGGCTTCTTGACGTCCTACCAATAGATCCATGGCCAACTCTCCGGACTTATGATGGCCGCTCAACACGCTTTTCATGTTACCGATCCGCTGCGTCAAATCGATCGTGGCGGCTTGCCGCAAGCGCGGCTGTAATTCGGCATTCACCATTTGCCAGTACCCGGATTTCACCTTATCCAGCGCCATCTTTGTTTCATTAGCCATCTGGAGATCCGGGATCGTGATGACATTGCCCTCCTGCTCCAGCCGCGGCGTGCCCCAATAGTGGAGGGTGCCGTTCAGGCCTTCGCTGATCGCCACGGAGAGAAGCGACCGGCCGTCTACGTCGGAAGCGACCGCGCGTTCGATCATCAACTTGTTGCCGAACGTCGTGGGCAGCTTCAATTCCTTGTGGAACAGTCTGTCTTGCAATTGTTGATTGAGCACGGCATAGGGCACCGGCACACTGAGAAGAATCTTATAGGGCTGTCCATCCTGCGCCGCAACCGCCGTGTTGTCCATATGCACCTTCAGCGGTGGTGTGGTCGCCGGCTTTTGGCACGGTGTCTGGTAGAGGGCGACCGGCATTTGCCGGGCGACTCCCGTGATTGTCGTTTGTTGTACCGGTCCCTTCAGCGAGCCGATAGTGAAGTCCTGCGCTTTACCGTACAGACAGAGCTGGTTGTTCGCCTTTCCGACGACCATGGGCTCCTGTAACCGATCCCAGATGAGCTGAATCGGAATGGAATGGCCGGCCCTCTCGACGGATTCGCCGATGTGCTGATTGATCGCTTCCTGTTCGAACAGCTCGGCCAACTGATCTTTCACCGGAATATTGAACATGTTGCACTTACTGTCGCTTTCCGGTTTCAAACTCATGGTAGTCCTTGAATCGATCATCGTGACGAGAAGTCTCTGATCCTGCTCGCGCAGCATGAGTCGTCCTGTTCCCTCAAGCACGGTAAAGAGAGGGTCGAGCCGGCAGGCGCGTGTCGCGGTGGATTCGATCTCCCCCCGGTAGACCGCCTGATACTTCACCAATCCATCCTGGATCTGTACTTGAGGTTCTCCTTCTCGGACAAACCGCCAGCGATAGTCGTTCGCGAGCGGGTGATCCTCATCGGTAAACCGCTCCGGCACCGCCGCTTGAATGGTCCGTTGCACCGGGGTGAGATCGGTCGTGAGGGTCATCGGCAGCATCGATTCTGTGGCCTGCGCGTGTTTTCCGCTGGTACTGAGCGGTGCGATCGTCGGTGGGGTCTTGCCTAATTGAGGCGGCGGCTGCGGCGTCCGATCGGTCGCGGGAATGGTATGGCTGCAGCCTGCCAGAATCAGGATCGGCATCAACAGCGTGAGCGCGGTAGGTCTGATGAAAAATCTCATGGGCACCTCCTTAGAAGTTCAAAGTCATGATTGCAGTCACCAATAACGAAGCGGGCCAACTCTGTACCGGAGACTCCATCTCGCATTTCACTGCCAGCGAACAACAGTACCGAGCCTCATCGTGGAGGGTATCCTGAATACAAAACATGTACGCCTGTGGATTTCCCTAGTCGGCAAGGGCGTGAAAGTTTTTCACGACGATGGACGAGGGGAGGTCCTTCACAGGGTACGCGTTCCGGGAGCAAGAAGGATGGTCTGGCGGCTGCTTTCTTGTTTTTCCAATCCCTTACTTCCTTTTCATGGGCGGCCTGGTCGGTCCTCGATTGCGCGCGTCCAACGAGGGCCTTCTGAGGCCGCGCGTTGCGCGAGCAGGAGGACGACCAGGCTGCCCATCTTCTTCCTTTGAGTGACAAGGTTTCCCTGCACCAGTATAATGCGCAGTCAATGACCACTGTGAATCCTGCCTCGCCGAAACAGCCACTCGCTTTGCCGGATCGTACCCTCGTGGCTGCCACGGTCGAGGCGCGGCTTCCTTTTAAGGGACAATTCAAGGCACTCACACGGGTAGCAGGCGATGCCTCCAACCGCCGGTATTTTCGTATCGAGTTGACCGGGGGCGCTGCTCGCTCGGTGATTCTCATGCAGTTGGCCGAGCCGGAGGCCTTCAAGCAGTCGGAAGAAGCCGTCAGTGGAGCGGCTCATCACATCGCCGAGTTACCCTTTCTGAACATCCACGCTCATTTGTCCAAAGCCGGTGTCTCCGTTCCGCGCCTCTATCACTACGATCAATCGGCAGGGCTGCTCTATCTTGAAGATTTCGGCGACCTCACCCTGGCGGAGGCCTGTCGCGATGCGATCGAGGCAGGTGTAGAAGCGCGCTATACGCAGGCCGTCGATGTTCTCGCAGAGATGCAAGTGAAGGCCACATCACAGGACGATCCGAATTGTCTCGCGTTCCATCGAAGCTTCGATGAGCCGCTGCTCATGTGGGAGTTCGACCATTTTCTGGAGTATGGGATCGTCGCAAGGCAAGGGAAGCCGATGTGCGCCGACGATTACCTCCCTATCCGTGGAGAATTCGAGCACATCGCCGAGTTGCTTGCCGGCCAACCCCGAGTGTTTGTCCACCGGGACTATCACTCGCGCAATTTGATGGTGGACAGCGAACGGCTGGGGGTGATCGATTTTCAAGACGCCTTGATGGGGCCGGCGACGTACGACCTCGCCTCGCTGCTGCGCGACGCCTATATCGCACTCGATGAGGCGCTGATTGACCGCTTGATCGATCGTTTTCTGGATCGGTTGGCCACGCATCGGCAGGTTCGGACCAACCGAGAGGCCTTCCGCCGCTTGTTCGACTTCACCAGTATCCAGCGTAATCTCAAAGCGGCGGGGCGATTCGTCTATATCGATCGGGTCAAAGGCAATCCGAAGTTCCTCGCCGACATTCCGCGTGTCTTGAACTATGTCAAAGGCAATCTCCAGAAGTATCCCGAATTGGCCACGCTTCGAAAACATCTCACTCCCTACGTGCCGGAATTACAGTGAGGCGTGAAAAGTGAGACGTCAAACGTGAAACGACCGGAACCCATCCGTTTTTTCTCTCCCACGCTTCACGCTTCACGCTTCACGTTTCACGGCATCAAATGAAGGCCATGATCCTTGCCGCGGGGTTGGGAACTCGCTTGCGGCCGCTCACCAACACGATTCCGAAGCCGCTCCTCCCCATTGCAGGCACACCGCTCATTGTGTGGAATCTGTTGCTGCTGAAACGGCATGGGTTTCAGGATGTGGTCATCAACCTCCATTATCTTGGACCGCTGATCGAGCAGGCGCTCGGCAACGGCTCGCGGTACGGGTTGCGGATTATCTATTCACACGAGCCGGTGATTTTGGGTACTGGAGGCGGCCTCAAGCAGGCGGAGTCGCATTTTTTCGGTGAGTCGGTCTTGGTGCTCAACGCCGATACGCTGGTGGAGCTGGATCTCGGTGCGTTGTGCGCGTTTCACCAGCAGCACAAGGCTGTGGCGACGTTGGTCTTGCGCAACGATCCTGAAGCGGCACGGTGGGGTCTTGTGGAAATGGATTCTGACAACCGGATCGTGCGGATCACCGGACGGGGGCGCACAGATCAGGCGCCGACTCAGCCCCGCATGTTCGCCGGGATTCATGTGTGTCATACCCGGCTTCTGCGAGATGTGCCCAAGGCAGTGGCTTCGACCATCATCGATCCCTATGTGGCGGCGATTGAGCGGGGAGAGACGGTGCTCGGATACGACTGCGAGGGGTACTGGTCGGATATCGGGACGCCGGAACGCTATGCGCAGGCCGAACAGGATGCGGCGGCCGGTCGCATCACCCTGGCGACAAGACAGTGACCGGCATAGCCGCATGCTGAAAAGCCCGCCGGCTGTCACAGGCCGTGGCGCGTGAAGCGCAGGACGTGCGAGAAATGCGCGACGTGGACAGAATAAGTTCACTACTCCTGCGGCCCGTCTCGCCAGTCCCGCTCGCCCCGCCTGTCTCGCGCGCTACAACTACTCCGGCTCATCCTTCACCTTCTGTTGCTTAATCAGGCGGGCCAGGTACGTACGTTGGAGCTTGAGCCGGTCTGCTGCTTTGCCCTGGTTGCCATCCGCTTCTTCGATCGCTCGCTCGATGATGTAGCGGCCATGTGCTTCTATCGACTCATGGTAGGGGAGGGAGAAATAGGGGAGGCATTCACCCGTCGGAGTGCGAAGAATGGCCTCCAGCGGCAACATGTCAGGCTCGATGGTGTCCGACTGGTTCAAGACGACGGCTCGTGCGACAACGTTTTCCAATTCACGAATATTTCCTGGCCAATGGTACCGGCTCATGGCCGCCATGGCCGCAGGGCTGAACATCATACCGGGACGCTTCGCGTCCCTGGCATGCCGGTTCAAGAAAAACTTGGCCAGCGCAGGGAGGTCGTCGGGCCGTTCGCGGAGTGGAGGCAGGGTCAGGCTGATGACGTTTAAACGAAAAAAGAGGTCTTCGCGAAACTCACCGGTCTTCACAGCCTGTCGGAGGTCCTTGTTTGTCGCGGCAATGATTCGAATATTGACCGACACGAGGCGCGTGCCGCCGACTCGATGGAACTCCCTATCCTGGAGCACACGCAAGAGCTTGGCTTGCAGCGGGAGCGACATGTCTCCGATCTCATCCAGGAAGATCGTGCCTCCATCCGCCATCTCCAGTTTGCCCTTTTGCAGGCGGTCCGCGCCGGTGTAGGCCCCGCGCTCATGTCCGAAGAGTTCGTTCTCGAGCAGCGTTTCCGTAAGGGCGACGCAGTTGATGACCACGAGCGGCATGGCTTGACGCGGACTCCACTGGTGGATGGAGCGGGCGAAGAGTTCCTTGCCCGTGCCGCTTTCACCAAGCAGTAACACACTGGCATCGGACTTCGCGGCACGTTGCGCCGGCTCCATCACTGCACGGATCTTTGCGCTTACCCCGACAATCGTGGCGTAGCGGCTATCGACTTCGGACTTGAGACAGGCCACCTGCCGTTTGAGGCTGTTTCGTTCCAAGGCTTTGCCGATCACGAGGAGAAGGTGGTCATTGTCCAGCGGCTTGGTCAGAAAATCGTAGGCGCCGGTCTTCATGGCCTCGACGGCGGCATCGATCGAGCCATGGGCGGTCATGACAATCACGGGGAGGTCTTCGGCCGGTCTCACTTTCGGGAGCCGTTTGAGGACTTCAAGGCCAGTCATGCGTGGCATGTCCAGATCGAGCAACATGAGGTGCGGAGCTTCTTGCTCAACCAGCTCGAGCGCCTCGATCCCATCCCGTGCGATCACTGTCCCGTAGTCGGAGGCCTGTAGTCGGTCCTCCAGCATCGTGGCAATATCAGGATCGTCATCGACAATGAGAAGTTTGGCCTTCATCTGGACCCCGTGAAACGTGAAACGTGAGGCGTGAAACGCAGGTTCACATGAAGTAAGAACGACATGATCGTCTGCATACCCTCACGGGTTCTCCATTAGGTTCATGACCAACCCGGTCAGCGGTTTCGGGAAGAAATACGTCGACTTGTGGGGCATGCGCTCACCGGCTGTTGCGACGGCGTGTACGTCGCTGACTTTTGTCGCGTTGAGTAGGAGCGCCCCCGTTCCGGTTCCCTTCGCCACCCAATCCAAGGCTTCATGGTCATCCTTCGTATAGAGGATGGCCTCCTGTTCTTGTGGCGTCGGACAGAGTATTGCCACGACGAGTTGTTGGAGCAGCGACACATCGAGCTTGGCACGAGGAGAGGCCTGTGCGGGTGGACGATGAGCCGGTTTCAGGCTGAGCGTGACGTAGCGATTGCCTCCCTTCAACGCGAGTCCAAAGACCGGCATGGTTCGTCCAGTCGAACGCATTGCGTCGATAAATGTTGCGCGTGTGGCTGCTTGCGTGGCTGCGGTGAACGAAAATTCCTGCAGGTCGAACGTGGCGCCTAGCAATGATTGCACATGGTCATACGGAGGCAGCACGGTGGTCGTGACCCGATGCGTCGGGAGTACGGTGAGGCCTGGGTCGTCGAGGGCGGTCAACAACATCAGCACTGCGTCGTACGGGTGCCGGCCGTCCGGCGATCCGGTCTGCTGCCGACGGAGTTGCTGATAGTTCAACGCAGTCTCGTAGCGATGGTGGCCGTCTGCAATATACAGCGGTGTGCGGCGTAAGGAATCCACGGCGTGCGTCAACACGACGGGATCTGTCACAGCCCAGAGTTGCTGACGGAATCCTTCATCGTCGCGAAAGTCGATCTGGGCCGGTGTCCCCTTCACGGCCCCTTCTAATAGGCCCATCACCGCTCCTTGAGGGTCGGAGTAGAGAGACCAAATGGGGCTGAAGTTCGTCTTACAGGCTTCGAGCAGACTCAGCCGATCTGTTTTGGCGGCCGAGCGTGTATTCTCGTGTGGGTAAATATGTCCTGAATCGAGCGCTTCCAGTTTGACGGTGGCGAGAAAACCCTTGAGAGTTTTCGTCGGTGGGCCTGGCGCAGCGTAAGGCGCGGTATATTCGATCGTATGGTAGTAGAGGGTCGGCTGCGCATCCTGTTTCAAGGCGCCGCTTTTCAGCCAATCCTGAAGAGTCGATGCGGCGCGGGTATATCGATTGTGAGTAGGAGCGTCGCCCGATTGATCGAGCCCCAATTCGAGTCGGATGATGTTCTGCGGATGGCGGTCGTACAAGGCCCTCTGCCCGGCTGCATCGATAATGTCGTAGGGCGGCGCCACGACCTGGCTGATATCTCCAACCACCGTGGTATCGTACCGCAGGCCATGAAATGGAATAATCGTCGACATAACGAAACCCTCTACTTCTTTATGTAGGTTGAGGTTGTCGCGGCGCTATGACCTGGAGGATAGAACCTTTCCTGCCGGCGTGCCTTCCGATGTTCTGGGCATAGAACTCGCGGGGCGGGAGGTTAGCGATCGCGGGTGACCATATAGTCGGCGGCGACCGAGAGGGCTCGCTTGGCCGTACTGTCTTCGAACTGGTCGAGATCTCGTTGGGCTGCAGCGACGTAGGATCGTGCGCGGTCCATGGCATAGGTAATCGAGCCCAGTTCTTCCATCATGTGAATAAACCGACCGAGGTCTTCTTCTGTCAGAGTCCTGGTTTCCATGCGATCGACGATCATCCGCCTATCCTGTTCTGAACAATGGTGCAGCAGGTGCAACATCGGCAGCGTGGCCTTGCCTTGGCGGAGGTCCTGTCCCAGCGCCTTGCCCAAGTGTTCGCCATTGGCTGTGTAGTCGAGCGTATCGTCGGCCACTTGAAAGGCGATCCCTAGATGTCGACCGAACCGGAAGAGCGCGTCCTGCTGAGCCTCTGTGGCCTCCGCGAGAATGGCGCCCATGCGACAAGAGGCGGCGATCAGGCCGGCCGTTTTGTGTTCGACAATCTTCAGATACTCCGCCTCCGACATGGAGGGGTTGCCGTTGTAATAGAGCTGAAGGACTTCGCCCTCCGCCATCTTCTTGCACGCCTCGCCAAGCACTTCGTTGATCGCATGGTTCCGAAACTCGACGACCCGGCAGAAGGCTTGGGAGTAGAGATAGTCACCGACGAGGATACTGATTTGGTTGCCCCACACTTTCCTGGCGGTTTGTCGGCCTCGGCGGATATCGGCTTCGTCGACCACATCGTCGTGGAGCAGGGATGCGGTATGAATGAACTCCACGAGGCTGGCGAGTTGATGATGGTCACGACCGGTATAGCCGCAGAGCCGGGCAGAAAGTACGAGGAAGAATGGTCGAATTCGTTTTCCGCCGCTGTTCAGAATGTGGGCGGCGACGGTATTGACGAGTGCCACGCTGGAATCGAGGTTCGCCCGAGCCTGTCGTTCCATCCCTTCCAATTCATCGCGATACGCCTCCCAGACGTCCGCCATGGTATTGATCGTGGAGGTAATAATTGGGCTGTGGGGCATGGGCCGATGGTAGGGCAGGAAAGGAAACAAAGTCAAGCTGATGACCCCTTTAGGGGGCCTGCTGGTATGGGCCGGTTGTGCGAGAGAGAATCTTGACAGAAGAATCATGCTTCTATTAAGGTGAGCAGAGTGGAAACGAGCGAAATTTGCCTTGCGAGTGACGGGGTTAGCCATCCCGGTTGCCTCCCTGGTGTAGCCTCTGTCTCATAGCAGACACACCTCCATTTCTCACGAGATACGAGCGATGAACATCCCTGGGCTTCCACCGAAGCAAGGCCTCTACGACCCTGAACAGGAGAAAGACTCCTGCGGGATCGGTTTTATCGTCAATATCAAGGGCCAGAAATCCCATACTATTATTCAACAGGGTCTTCAGATCCTTGAGAACCTCAGCCACCGAGGGGCGCAGGGTTGTGATCCTTGCACAGGAGACGGCGCCGGGATTCTTCTTCAAGTCCCGCACGAGTTTCTCACGCGTGCGGCAGGCGATGCGGGGGTTGTTCTACCCAATGCCGGGGAGTATGGCGTGGGGATGGTGTTTCTCCCGCCCCAGGTCGAAACGCGACAACAGTGTGAAGACCTCTTTTCCAGAATAATCATCGAAGAGGGCGCTCGACTCCTTGGCTGGCGCGATGTGCCGGTCAAGAGCGATGCGATCGGTGTCGTCGCGCGCAGCACCGAGCCCTTTATGCGGCAGGTGTTCATCGCCCGCGATGTCCTCAATGAAGGACAGTTTGAACGCAAACTCTATGTCATTCGCAAGCGGATGGAAACGGCGATCCGCGAATCGGCGATTCAGGGGCGTGACTACTTCTACATCTCCAGCCTGTCGGCACACACGATTGTGTACAAGGGGCTGTTGCTTCCGGAGCAGATGTCGGCCTACTACCAAGATTTGAAGGATGAACGCCTGACGAGCGCGCTCGCTCTGGTGCATTCCCGCTTCAGTACGAATACGTTCCCCACCTGGCCGCTGGCGCATCCCTATCGCTACATTTGTCATAACGGTGAGATCAATACGCTCAAGGGCAACGTGAATTGGATGCGCGCCCGGCAAGGGCGACTCAACTCAGACTTGTTCGGTCAGGATCTGGCCAAACTCTATCCCATCGTCTCCGAGCAGCAGAGCGACTCGGCCTGTCTGGACAATGCCGTGGAGTTTCTGACGATGGGAGGCCGCTCTCTCCCACACGCGATGATGATGCTGATCCCTGAACCCTGGGTGGCGAATCCGCAAATGGATCTCGATCGGCGGGGGTTCTACGAGTATCACGCGGCGATGCAGGAGCCATGGGACGGTCCTGCAGCGGTCTGTTTCACCGACGGCAAGCTGATCGGCGCGACGCTCGATCGCAACGGGCTGCGTCCCTGTCGCTATCAAGTGACGACGGACGGCCTCGTGATTTTAGCGTCGGAAGCGGGTGTGCTGCCGATGGACGTCCGGAAGATCAGGCAGAAGGGGCGACTCATGCCGGGCCGGATGTTCATCGTCGATACCGTGCAAGGGCGCATCATCGACGACGAGGAAGTAAAGGCCGAGATCGCGAGCCGCAAGCCCTACCGGTCCTGGGTCACTGAATATCGGATTTCACTCGACGAGTTACCCGATCCGAGCAATGTGCCGCAGCCGGACCACCTGACGTTGCGCCAGCGTCAGCAAGCCTTCGGCTACACCATCGAAGAGTTGAAGATGGTCATTACGCCCATGGTGGTGGAGGGGCAGGAAGCGACGTCTTCGATGGGCACGGATACGCCGTTGGCGGTGCTGTCCGATCGGCCGCAACTCCTCTTCAAGTATTTCAAGCAGATGTTCGCCCAGGTGACCAATCCGCCGATCGATCCGATCCGCGAAGAGCTGGTGATGTCGCTCACGACCAGCATCGGGCCCAAGCCGAATCTGATGGATGAACATCCCGAGTCCTGCCGCCGCATCCGGGTCAAACAGCCGATTCTGACGAATGCCGACCTCCAGAAGATCCGTGAGATCGCCGATCCGCATTTTAAGAGCAAGACGCTCAAGATGCTCTTCCGAGTGGCCGAGGGGCCTGAGGGGCTTGGGGAAGCGGTGGACGATCTCTGCCGGCAGGCCTCCCAGGCCATTAAAGACGGCTTCAAGTTTCTAATTTTGAGCGATCGCGGGGTGAGCGAAGAATGGGCGCCGATCCCCAGCCTCCTCGGGATCGCGTCTGTCCACCATCATCTGGTGCGTGACTGCACGAGGACCGAAGTCGGTCTGATCGTGGAGACCGGCGAGCCGCGCGACGTGCATCATTTTGCCTGCTTGATCGGTTATGGAGCCGGGTCGGTCAATCCGTACCTGGCGTTCGAGTCGATTGTGGACCTGGACCGGGAGAGCTATTTCCCTGAGGGGCTTGATGCGCAGACCGCGGAAGGCAAGTTCATCAAGGCGATCAATAAGGGGCTGCTCAAGATCTTCTCGAAGATGGGGATCTCGACGGTGCAATCCTATTGCGGCGCGCAGATCTTCGAGGCCATCGGATTGAATCGCGAACTCATCGGCCGCTACTTCACCGGTACACCTTCACGCGTCGAGGGCATCGGAATTCTCGAGGTCGGCGAAGAGACGCTTCGTCGCCATCGTTTGGCCTATGAACCGGCGCCGATACGGCAACTTGATTTCGGCGGGGAGATCCACTACCGCATCCAGAACGAGCACCACAACTGGAATCCCGACACGATTTCCAAGCTGCAGCATGCGACGAAGGCCAACGACCCCAAGACCTTCACCGAATTCTCCCAGCTCGTAAACGACGAGAGTAAGCGGCGCTCGAATCTGCGCGGACTGCTCGAGTTCAAGTTCCTGCCGGAACCGATTCCTGTCGAGGAGGTCGAATCGGCAAAGGAGATCGTCAAGCGGTTTACGACGGGCGCCATGTCCTTCGGCTCGATCAGCAAGGAAGCGCATGAGACCATGGCGATCGCGATGAACCGCCTGGGCGCCAAGAGCAACACCGGCGAGGGCGGAGAAGACCCTGCTCGATTCGTTCCGCTGCCGAACGGCGATTCGAAGAACAGCTACATCAAGCAGGTCGCCTCGGCACGGTTCGGGGTCACGAGCCACTACTTGGTGAATGCAAGAGAACTGCAGATCAAAATGGCGCAAGGGGCGAAGCCTGGCGAAGGCGGTCAATTGCCGGGGCACAAGGTCGATGAAAACATTGCGCGGTTTCGCTACGCCACGCCCGGTGTGCAGCTCATTTCTCCACCTCCTCACCACGATATCTATTCCATCGAGGATCTGGCGCAGCTCATTTTCGATCTGAAAAATTCTAATCCGGACGCCGCGGTGTCGGTCAAGCTCGTGTCGGAAGTGGGCGTCGGCACCATTGCAGCCGGGGTGGCCAAAGCGCATGCGGACAAGGTGCTGATCAGCGGCGACTCAGGCGGCACCGGCGCCTCTCCGCTCTCCTCCATCAAGTATGCGGGAGTCCCGTGGGAGTTGGGCCTGGCCGAAACGCATCAGACCCTCGTGCTCAATGATTTACGTGGCCGTATCCGGGTGGAGACGGACGGGCAGATGAAAACCGGGCGTGACGTGGCGATCGCCACCCTGTTGGGCGCCGAGGAGTTCGGGTTTGCCACCGCGCCCTTGATCGTCGAAGGCTGCATCATGATGCGGAAGTGCCATCTCAATACCTGCCCAGTCGGCATTGCCACACAGGACCCGGACTTGCGAAAGAAGTTTGCCGGGGAGCCGGAACATATCGTGAATTTCTTTTTCTTCGTCGCGGAAGAATTGCGCCAGATTATGGCCAAACTGGGATTCCGGACCATCAACGAGATGGTCGGGCGAGTGGATAAATTGAAAGTCCATAAGGCCGTCGACCACTGGAAGGCCAAGGGGCTAGATCTGACCCCTCTCTTACATGCTCCGGATGTAGGGCCTGGGATCGCCCGCTATTGCGTGCAGAAGCAGGACCACGGTCTTGCGGACGTGCTCGATAACCAGCTGATCGAGCTGTGCAAGCCGGCATTGGAGAACAAAGACAAGGTCACGCTCGATCTGCCGATCAGAAATGTGAACCGCACGACCGGGACGATGCTGTCGAGCCGCGTCGCGAAACAGTATGGGCTCGAGGGTTTGCCGGAAGACACCATCACGATCAAGTTCTCCGGCTCCGCGGGACAGTCGTTCGGCGCATTCCTGTCCCGTGGCATCACGCTCATCCTCGAAGGCGAGTCCAACGACTATCTGGGAAAGGGACTGTCCGGCGGGAAGATCATTGTGTTCCCCCCGAAGCAGGCGCTCTATGTGCCGGAAGAGACGATCCTCATCGGTAATACCTCGCTCTATGGCGGGACGCAGGGTGAAGCCTATTGCTATGGGATGGCGGGCGAACGGTTTGCCGTGCGGAACAGCGGCGTCAGGGCGGTCGTCGAAGGGACCGGCGATCACGGCTGCGAGTACATGACCGGCGGGGTGGTCGTCGTCTTGGGCCAGACGGGAAGAAACTTTGCTGCCGGGATGTCGGGCGGCGTGGCGTTTGTGCTGAACGAACTCGACAAGTTCCAGTCGCGCTGTAACTTCGGCATGGTGGAGCTGGAGAAGGTGAAGACGGCAGACGACAAGAAGACGCTGCATCAGATGATCACCTCACATTTTCTGTACACAGGTAGCCGGAACGCGAAGCGCATCCTCGATAGTTGGGAATCGATGCTGCCGAAGTTCGAGAAGGTGATGCCGGTGGACTATAAGCGCGTCTTGGAAGAACGGAAGAAGAAAGCCGTCTCGCGCAAGTAAGGCGTGAGGGATTAGTGGTGAGTTGTAAGGGGTAGAGCAAGGAACAGGATCGATCAGTATGAACTCAGAACTCAGAACCCAGAACTCAGAACTTTGGTCTCGAAGAAATGGGTGATATCAAAGGTTTCATGAAATATGCCCGTGAGGGCCCCAAGCGGAAGCCGGTCGAGCTGCGCGTGCTCGATTGGAAGGAGATGTACGAGCCGATCTCCGATGACAAGCTCAAGACACAGGGCGCTCGCTGCATGGACTGCGGCGTGCCGTTCTGCCAGGGCAATACCGGCTGTCCAGTTGTCAACTTGATCCCAGATTGGAACGATCTGGTGTATCGTGGCAGGTGGAAAGACGCGCTCAAGGCGCTCCATACCACGAACAATTTCCCTGAGTTTACCGGACGGCTCTGCCCGGCGCCCTGCGAAGGGGCCTGCGTGCTCGGCATCAACGAAGACCCGGTTTCCATCCGCATCATTGAGTGGAACATCATCGACCGTGGTTTCAACGAAGGGTACGTCGAACCGGTCATGCCGGTGGTGAGGACGGGCAAGACGGTGGCTATTGTCGGTTCAGGTCCGGCCGGCATGGCGGCGGCGCAACAATTGGCACGTGCTGGTCATCGTGTCACCCTCTTCGAGAAGTCCGATCGCATCGGCGGCCTGTTGCGCTACGGTATCCCCGATTTCAAAATGGAAAAGTGGGTCATCGACCGTCGCTTGGAACAGATGAAGGCCGAAGGCGTCGAGTTTAAGACCGGTGTGACGATCGGCACGGACATCACGGGTGAACAGTTGCGGCAGCAGTTCGACGCCGTCGGCCTGACCATGGGTGCGGAGCAGGCCCGCGAGTTGCCGATTCCTGGCCGTGAACTGAAGGGCGTGCATCTCGCGATGGAGTTTCTCGCGCAACAGAACAAACGGAACGCCGGCGACCAGATGACGGATGAACCGATTACGGCGAAGGGCAAGCGCGTCGTCATCATCGGCGGCGGCGATACGGGGTCCGATTGTCTTGGGACGGTACATCGGCAGGGCTGTGTCGAGGCGCATCAGTTTGAGCTACTTCCGGAGCCGCCGCCCACCCGCGCAAGTTCGACACCCTGGCCGCTCTGGCCCATGCAACTCCGCACCTCGCATGCGCACGAAGAAGGCTGTGACCGTCAGTGGAGTATCTCGACCACCAAGTTTACCGGCCACAACAGCCAGGTGACGAAGCTCCACGCCAATCGGGTGAAGTTCGAGAACGGCAAATTCACGGCAATCCCACACAGCGACTTCGAGATGGATGCGGATCTCGTGTTGCTTGCGATGGGATTCACCGGCCCGGTCAAGAACGGCCTGCTCGACAGCCTCGGTGTGAAATGCGACGCCCGTGGCGCAGTGGGGGCCGACGACAATTTCATGACCAACCTCGACGGCGTCTTTGCCGGCGGCGACACCAAACGCGGCGCCTCGCTCATCGTCTGGGCCATCGCCGAAGGGCGCAAGATGGCGGCGGGGATTGATCAGTACCTGCACGCCGGCAAGTCGGCCAAATCAGGCCGCTGAAAACGGCCTCCAACTGCGTTCTCACTTCGCTCCAACCCTCAACGTACTTAGAGCAGTACGCCTCGGGCTTTCCCTCGCTGCGGCCTTGTTGGAAGACCGTTTTGAGCGGCCCAGGGAATTGTGTCCCGTTGACACTGGTTTCTACCCGACGTACCGTACTCCGTAGTTGTAGAAAAGGGCTAGGAATAAGGTAAGGGGAAGACTATACCTCCATGTCGACAGACCAACCAGCGGGATCTACGATCGAAGACTTCATCAAGGTGCTAAATAGTGAGGACGAGCTTGGCGCTGTTATTCGAGCGCACATTCATATTGAGGCTCTTCTGCTTGAGTTGCTCCGATTGCTAGTCAAAGACGAAGGGGCGTTAAGAAAACTGAATCTCGAATTCTCTCAAAGCGTTGATCTGGCGATTGCACTAGGGCTAGGTCCAGAACATGCCAAGGGGCTTCGCGCTTTTGGCAAGCTTCGCAATGAGTTCGCACATGATTTAAATTCTAGATTGTCCGACAACCGAATCAATAACTTGTATATGTCTTTGTCAACCGCGGACAAGGAAGTAATACAACACGCATGCGAGAACCAATTCCCAGTTGGGCGCTAATCCTCCAAGTTTCAAGGACCTGACTCCCAAGGAGAAGTTCGTCCTGGTCGCTGTAGCATTGCGAGGCATGTTAGAGGTTGCACTTTCGGAAGTTCGAAAGGCTGAAGACAGCATGCAAGAGAAAAATCCTCCAGGAACTATTTAACTATCGCAGCCGATTAAAGGCTTGGGCAGCTACAGCTTTGCTTCTCGGCTGAGTCTCGGCAGGCCCGCGCTCCTCCGGTAAAGTTCGCTTTGAGCCCTGGCATGCGACCATGTGTGTGACGGGCCAAAGTTGACAGCGCTTCTGGCGGAAAGTAACCTTCATCACAGCCTATGTGCCTGATCCAACTCAGTGGTCACCGGATTTCTTGAGGAGGGTGTAAGAAATGGAATGTCTCCATTGCAAGGGGCGGATGGAACGGAAGACGGCTCCGTTCAGCTCGGATCGGAAAGGGTACCATGTATCCTGGGATGCCATTCCAGCCTGGGTCTGCACACAATGTGGCGAGCCATACTTTGAAGCCAAGGAAGTGGAACTGATTCAGAAGGCCCTCACAGCGTTAGAGCGAGAAGGTGCGGCGCTAGTCGGCGCGGGACCTCCAGCAGCGAAATCGTAAGCAGGATGTCGCTCATCGTCTGGGCCATTGCCGAAGGAAGAAAGATGGCGGCGGGGATTGATCAGTATCTGCAAGCCGGCAAGTCTGCCAAAACAGGCCGTTGAAAAAACCTTCCAGCGTCGTTCTCGTTTCCAATTCAAAGGCTTTAGGCTCGCCTGATCTGCTCCTGAGTTTGCGGAAGGCGCGGTCTCGGAAGGATACGGAGAGGAGCGGCCAGGTGCCCTTCTTGCTCGCAGAACGCGCACGATAAGAATGTGCTCGTTCGATGCGCGCAGTAAAGGGCAGCCTCGGCCACTCCTCTAAAGATTGGCAGGACCACGCTCCTTCAGCAAAGTTCGCTCTTCGCCACGACACACCTATTGAAGCCTGAAACAGTTCCAGACACCATTTGAATCTTTCGCAGACTGGTTAGGGTTGGGCAAACTGTGCGTCCCCGCCCGGCAGAAATAGTCTGCGGGCCAATAGGGAGATAGGCCGCGCGAATGGCAGTGTATTCTTGTGGAAAGAGATAACGGGGTCGAAAGAGATAAGGGGGTCAGGTCTTGCAATCACACAATTGATCCACTACACTCCGGCTCCATGGCTCGCCCACTCCGCATTGAATATGCTGGTGCCGTCTACCATGTCACCAGTCGGGGCAATGCTCGACAGGAGATCGTGACGGACGACCGCGATCGGTCGCAGTGGCTCACCGTGCTGGCCCATGTCATCGACCGGTATGGCTGGCTCTGCCATGCCTACTGCGTGATGGACAATCACTATCATCTCCTCATTGAAACGCCGCAGCCCAATCTCTCGCTGGGCATGCGGCAACTCAACGGTCGCTATACCCAGGCGTACAACCGGCGCTATGAACGGGTGGGGCATCTCTTTCAAGGGCGGTTCACGGCGGTTCTGGTGGAGAAGGAGGCGCATTTACTCGAACTCTGCCGGTATGTGGTGCTGAATCCGGTGCGCGCCAACATGGTCGCACAGCCCCGGCAATGGGCCTGGAGCAGCTATCGGGCGACGGTGGGGGACACGAAGGCCTCCGATTGGTTGACGACGGACTGGATTCTCGGGCAGTTTGGGGTGCGAGCGGGACCCGCTCGGGAACGCTATCGGACCTTCGTCGCCGAGGGGCGTGGGGGGCCGCGCCCGTGGGAGGCACTGATCGGGCAGATCTATCTGGGCTCCGAGGAGTTTGTGGCCCAGCACCAACCCAATCGGGTGATCCGGGACATTCCACGGCGACAGACGCAGGCGCAGCGGCCCACATTGCGCATGCTGTTTCAACGGAAAGAGACCCCGGCGCGGCTCATCCATATGGCGTATCGGACCTATGGGTATCGGCTCGCGGAGATTGCAGACCATTTGCATGTGCATGCCGCCACGGTGAGTCGCCGTTTGAAGCAGGCGGAGCAGGTAAATGTATGATTGCAAGACATGACCCCTTACTTGGACGACCACTCGTCGTGGCTGGAGCGCCGTTCAAGAATGAGTCCCGGCAGTTCGCGTTCGGGCGAACAGACGCGGGGCGGTTGCTCACGGTGGTCTTCACCGTCCGAGGCTTGTTATTGCGTGTGATTTCGGTGAGGCCCATGAGTCGGCGAGAGCGGAGGGGTTATGGCGAAGCGAGCGACCGTTAGAGCGGTTCCGACGTTCGGCTCAGAGCGTGCGGAGCGGGAATACTGGGAAACCCACGATTCGGGTGAGGTCGTGGACTGGTCCAATGCCCGCCAAGTTGTGTTTCCGAATCTCAAGGCATCGACCGAAACGATCTCGCTCCGACTGCCAACGGCGCTGCTGTCAGACCTGAAGGTCTTGGCGAACAAGCGCGACGTTCCGTATCAGTCCTTGCTCAAGGTGTATCTGGCTGAACGTGTGACCCGCGAGACCATCAGCAACATGCGGTCTAACAAGGCGCTGCAGCCGACGAGCCGCGCTCGACGACGGACGGCTCGCGGCTGAGCGCCTCGCGTTACACCCGCAAATGTGTACGAAAGAATGGCGCTCGGCAAGAATAGGTTCACGCAAAGAAAAGAATTCACGAACCGTTGATTGTTCCGACCGCTGACATGCTGTCGCGCGACCTCATCGGAAGATCGGGGACGCACCAAGGCTTGGCTGAGAAGGAACGCTGGAACTGACTGAAGTGCTGGGATCGAAGGGTCGCAGCTAAAGGAATTCCAGAATGTTTCCACTCGTCCGAGCCCACGAAGGTCGTTCTGGGATGTGGGGAGCAGCGGCGGCAGGCCTGAAGGTCAAGCAAGATATTCGTCCGGAGAAAGCTGAGAGGATGAAGTATCCACGGAGCCCCAAAGCCCTCCTCGGTGGGATTGCCTATTGGGGGCGGTTTATCGAGAACGTTTGCGTTATGCAAAGGCGTAGACATTAAGTCTTTCTTTTCCCTCAACTGCATAACGATCCTCCTCCAGTTCTAGTTGGGCTGACCTCTCTCCTTGCTTGCATCTTTAAGCGCGCGTGCGTAGTCTTGTTGAACACATACACACCTCAAGGTGGAGGGGCCATGCGTACTAATATCGTGATCGATAATGGCTTGATGCGGCAGGCGATGAAGGCCACCGGTCTTTCGACCAAGAAAGCAGTGGTGGAGGAGGGCCTTCGATTACTGAATAAGGTAAAGGGGCAAGAAGGCATTCGCCGTTTGCGCGGCAAAGTTGAGTGGGAAGGCGATCTTCGCGCGATGCGGGAAGGTCGTATCAAGGCTGCTTCATGATTATTGTCGATACGACGGTATGGGTGGATTACCTCCGAGGGACACGTGCTCCCCATGCCGACTGGCTTGAAGCCCAACTAACCAGAGAGCGACTTGGTCTCACCGATCTGATCCTGTGTGAAGTGTTGTAGGGAATCAACGCTGACCGCCAATTTGATGCGGCTCAAGAGGAGTCGTTGAAGTTCGCGGTCTTTGAGACAGGGACGGTCGAATCAGCTATCGAAGCCGCTCTGAACTATCGGCGCCTGAGAGCTGCTGGGCGAACCGTTCGCAAGACGATCGACTGTCTGATCGAGACGTATTGTCTTTTGGAAGGGTACGCATTACTTCACAATGACCGTGACTATGATCCGTTTGAAGATGTGCTCGGCTTGAAAGTTGTCCACCCCTGAGAGGAAACAGCATTTATGGCTAATCAGCAATATCCCCGCAGTCCCAAAGCCCTCCTCGGCGGCATCGCCCATTTGGGGCGGTTTATCGATAAGATTCGTCTGCGGCATGCAGGCAAGATTCAGGACTACAACTACATCACGGTCGGGTTCGACAAGTACCTGGTCGATTTTCTCCAGGTCGATCCGAAGGCCTTTGAGCAGTTAGTGCTGGCCGGCGGGACGGATGAGGACTTGCTTGCCTGGGTGAAGGCCAATAGTCGAAAACCGTCGGATCAAGAAATCGCGCAATGGAGCCAGGGTCTTCTGTCTTCAGGACCAAAAGACGATGCAGCGCGGCAACGGTTTCAGGGGCGGTTGCAAGACGTGGCCACGAAACGCGGCGTCCCGGTCTCGTCTCTCCCTTCTGTCTCCGCCTGGGCCGATATCATCGAACTCGACGAGGAGCGATTATAGCTGGTCTTGCGGTGAGGGCGGTTGGCTGGCTTGGCGCTCTTAATGCCTCAGCCTTGTCGCAGGGCCATCGAACTGCGGGGCAGTACCCTCTGTTTACTTGTCAATTAGCTGGCATATTTTCCCCTCTCCGTAAAGTTGGACTTGCCTGCGAAGGGGCTCCCTAGGGGCAGGGTCTCTGTGGCTTGAATGATTAGCAGGCGGTGGAATCCCTCTGAATGTACGCGCCTACGTCACTGATTCCACGTCTGCAACAACAGGAGAAAACCCTGCAGGCTGCTGAAAAAGTCCGCCAGCATCGTTCTCGCTTCGCTCCCAAGGACCGTGAAATGTGAGGCGTAAAACGAAGGTCAGCTTCGGAGCTGCGGCCTTGCCTGGGACAAGGCGCGTCCCTGGGCGAAGAGGCTGTCTTGGCAGACTCAGGGCGGGTGGGTGAGAAGGCTGGCCTTTTTGAGCATCCTGAGCTATTGAGGTCGTAGCTCTATCTGAAATAGTCCAACGGTGTTTTACGTATAGACCAAGTTTGTCCGCAGCCTCTCAGTCACGGTTGTGCCAACCGTGATTTTTCAGTCAGTTCCAGCTTTCCTTCTCAGAACGCCGGGTGAGGCCCCGCCACTACGGCGAATGTCGCGGAGCGCACTCGCTCACCTGAAGGGGGAAAAGGAGATCAGCCAGGGCGGATACCTCGCTCCTCCGGTCATGTCCGCAAAACACAAAGGCATCCCTGCAGAGAGGCGTGATTGCTCGTGGAGAAAGGGGTATTCTTCGGCGCAATAGTGGGGGTGGATTTCAGCTTGTATTGAGGGGCTAGCACGATCAATGGCGCCTAAAGGAAAGACAGCATCGAAGACAGATACTGGTGCCAATCTTGGTTTCGAGGCCAACTGTGGCAGATGGCCGATGGCCTCCGCAACAACATGGATGCGGCGGAGTATAAGCACGTCGTCCTTGGCCTGATCTTCCTGAAGTACATCTCGGATGCCTTCGAGTCGAAGCATGCGGAGCTCGAAACGCAGCGCAAGAAGGGCGCGGACCCTGAAGATCCCGACGAATACAAAGCCGCCGGCATTTTCTGGGTGCCGAAAGAGGCGCGCTGGTCCTATCTCAAGGCCAAAGCCCCGCAGCCGACCATAGGCACGATTGTCGATGATGCGATGCGCGCCATCGAGCGAGACAATCCGTCGCTCAAGGGAGTGCTGCCAAAAGACTATGCCCGCCCTGGCCTCGACCAGCAGGTCTCTGCCAACCTGCTGGTCCGCCGAAGCGCTAGCGAAGGCGGGAAGGAGCTTGGCTATGGCACGTAAGCCTCCGCGTGAGCAAGAGGAGACCCGGCTGGCTCGCGGCCGCGCCAGGCCAGAAGCCAGTTTCCCGATTGCGCCGGCCAAGGCAGCACTTCCGCAGGAGTATGCCGCTGGACTCGCCGCGATCAAGATACGTATCCAGCAGGAACGATTGCGCGTCGTCCTGTCCGCCAATGCGGCAATGATCCTTCTCTACTGGGACATTGGAAGGACGATCCTCGACCGACAGGAACGCGCGGGCTGGGGCGCGAAGGTGATCGATCGCCTGGCAGCCGACCTTCACGAGTCGTTCCCCGATATGAAGGGTTTTTCGCCCCGCAACCTGAAATACATGCGTGCGTTCGCCGCGGCCTGGCCGGAGCGCGCAATCGTGCAAGAGCCTCTTGCACAAATACCCTGGTACCACCACATCGCGCTGCTGGAGAAACTCGACAACCCGGTCGAGCGTCTGTGGTACGTGTACCAAGTCATTGAGCAAGGATGGTCCCACAACATACTCGAGCTCCAGATTCATGCCCGCGCCCATGCGCGTCAGGGCAAGGCGCTCACCAATTTCGCCGCCAACGTTGCCTCCCACTGAGTCCGATCTTGCAACCGAGGTCTTCAAGGACCCGTATCTGTTCGACTTCCTCGGCACGGCCGATCCCCGCCGCGAGCGCGAAGTCGAGCAGGCGCTGGTTGATCACATCCAGCGCTTTCTGCTGGAACTCGGCGCTGGATTCGCATTCGTGGGCCGGCAAGTGCCGCTCGAAGTAGGTGACCAGGATTTCGTCATCGACCTGCTCTTCTACCACCTGAAGCTGCGCTGCTACGTCGTCGTCGAGCTCAAGGCGGTCCCCTTCGACCCCGCTTTCGTCGGCCAGTTGAACCTCTACCTTTCCGCTGCCGATGACCTGCTGCGGCATGCGGACGACCAGCCCACCATCGGACTGCTCTTGTGCCGCGGCAAAAACAAGATCGTGGTCGAGTACGCATTGCGGCATCTGAAACGCCCGGTCGGTGTGGCGCAGTGGGAAACCCAGCTCGTTGAAAAGTTGCCGAAGGCTCTGAAGGGAAGCCTGCCCACAGTGGAGGAGATCGAGGCGGAATTGGCCGTCCTGGCACCGCTCAAGAAGATCAAGCCGCTGGAGTAAAGCGAATGCTGAAAGATATTGTTGAAGCCACCGCGCTGGAAGGTTACCAAGTCCGCCTCCGATTTGAAGATGGAGTGGTGGGCGAACTTGATCTCTCAGCCACCATGCGGTTTGAGGGCGTCTTTGCCCCCCTCAAAGACCTCAATCGCTTCCGAGAACTTCGCGTGCATCCGGACCTGGGCACCATCTATTGGCCGAACGGGGCCGACCTCGATCCCGCTGTCCTCTATGCTCGTGTGACTGGAACGCCGATCCCGACATACGAGATCAAGGCCGGCAGCCGCTAAGGCTCACGACTCACGTTCCCCCATCCCACCCGTCGTGTTTGTTCATCTGGTTCATTTGGTTTCTTTGGTCTATCTGGTTCCCTTGGGCTAGGCAAACCCGACGAACGAAACAACCTGGCTAAACAAGATAGACCCGACAGACCAGATCAACCAGATAGACCAGGCCGACCAGCCCCGCGTCGCGCCAGTCACGCTCTTCTTGCCCGCAGCCTCACAGACCAGACCAGACCAGACCAACCGTCCGTGCGCTCACCCTTTACACATAACTGTCCACCTTTCACGTCTCACGTTTTACGCTTCTGCACGGCTGGGTGATTTCTCTCGGGCAAAGAGGTATTCTGCGGCGGATTAGTTCCTGTGAACAAGCGAGGTTACGACTGACGTATGGCGATTAAGAAATCCGAGCTCTACAGTTCTCTCTGGTCCGGTTGCGATGAACTGCGTGGCGGCATGGACGCCAGCCAGTACAAGGACTACGTCCTCGTGTTGCTGTTCATTAAATATGTCAGCGACAAATACGCTGGTCAGCCCTACGCGCCGATCACTGTCCCCAAGGGCGCGAGCTTCAAGGACATGGTCGCCCTTAAGGGTAAGCCCGACATCGGCGACCAGATCAACAAGAAGATCATCGCGCCGCTGGCCAATGCCAACAAACTGTCCGACATGCCGGACTTCAACGACGCCGGCAAGCTCGGTAGCGGCAAAGAAATGGTGGAGCGGCTCACCAATCTCATCGCCATCTTCGAGAACCCAGCCCTCGACTTCTCTAAGAACCACGCCGAGGGCGACGACATCCTGGGCGACGCCTATGAATATCTGATGCGGCACTTCGCCACCGAGAGTGGCAAGAGCAAGGGGCAGTTCTACACGCCGGCCGAAGTGAGCCGCGTGATCGCGCAAATCATCGGCATTCGGGGCGCCAAGACCAGCGCCGCCACCACGGTCTACGACCCCGCTTGCGGCTCAGGTTCGCTGCTCCTGAAAGTTGGTGACGAGGCAGGCACCGCCGTCACGCTCTACGGGCAGGAAAAAGACGGCGCGACCAGCGGCCTCGCGCGGATGAACATGATCCTGCACAACAACCCGACCGCGCTCGTCGTGCAGGGCAACACGCTGTCCGATCCGAAATTTAAGGATGGCGACCGGCTCAAGACCTTCGACTACGTCGTCGCGAATCCGCCTTTTTCCGACAAACGCTGGAGCACCGGCCTCGATCCGCAGAACGACCCCTACGAACGGTTCAAGCCCTTCGGCGAGCCGCCCAATAAACAAGGAGACTACGCCTATCTGCTGCACATCGTCCGCTCGCTCAAGAGCACCGGCAGGGGCGCCTGCATTCTGCCTCACGGCGTATTGTTCCGGGGCAACGTCGAGGCCGATATCCGCCGCAATCTCGTTCGCAAGGGCTACATCAAGGGCATCATCGGCCTGCCCGCCAACCTCTTCTACGGCACCGGCATCCCTGCCTGCATTGTCGTCGTCGACAAGCAGGACGCCCAGGCCCGCAAGGGCATTTTTATGATCGACGCCAGCGGTGGCTTCATAAAGGACGGCCCCAAGAACCGCCTGCGCGCCCAGGACATTCATAAGATCGTGGACGTTTTCAATAAGCGGCTCGACGTCTCGAAGTACGCACGCATGGTCAGCTTCGAGGAAATCGAGAAGAACGAGTTCAACCTTAATCTTCCGCGCTACATCGACAGCCAGCAGGCTGAAGACCTTCAAAGCATTGAAGGCCACCTGAAAGGGGGCATTCCTAAAGTTGACGTCAATGCCCTTCAGCGTTACTGGGATATCTGCCCCAAGCTCAGGCAGGTGCTCTTCAAGGCCAACCGTCCTGGCTACCTCGACCTCGCCGTGGGAAAGTCAGCGATCAAGCCCACGATTTACGAGCATCCGGAGTTCGCCGCCTTCATTTCCAAGATGAATGCCCACTTCGACACCTGGCAACAGAAGAGCGCCAAAACACTCCGGCAGTTGAAGGCCGACTGTCATCCGAAGGAAGTCATCGGTGCTCTTTCTGAAAACCTGCTCGCTCACTACATCGGTCAGTCGCTCATCGACACATACGACGTCTATCAGCACCTGATGGACTATTGGGCCGAGACCATGCAGGACGATTGCTACCTGCTCGCCCACGACGGGTGGAAGGCCGAGACCTACCGGATCATCGAGAAGGACAAGAAGGGCAAGGAGAAGGACAAGGGCTGGACCTGCGACCTCATCCCCAAAGCCCTCATCGTGGCCCGCTACTTCGCCAAGGAGCAGGAGGCCATCGACCAGCTTACGGGCGAATTGGAAAGCGTCACCGCTCGTCTCAACGAACTCGAGGAAGAGCAGGGCGTCGAGGAAGGGGCCTTCTCTGAACTCGACAAGGTAAACAAGGTCAATGTCGTCGCGCGGCTGAAAGAAATCGAAGGCGACAAGGACGCGAAAGACGAAGCTGCCGTGTTGAACGACTGGCTAAAACTTAACGGCGAAGAGGCCGACTTGAAAAGGCGCCTCAAGGAAGCTGAAGCATCGCTCGACGCCCAGGCCTACGCCAAGTATCCGATGCTTAGCGAATCCGAGATCAAGACATTGGTGGTGGACGACAAATGGCTCGCTGCGCTCGATGCCGCGATCCACGGCGAGATGGATCGGATCAGCCAGGCACTGACCCGGCGTGTGAAGGAACTGGCCGAACGCTATGAAACCCCGATGCCGCAGATGGTCAGCCGCGTGGCCGCACTGGAGGCTAAGGTGAACCGCCACCTCAAAACGATGGGTTTCTCATGGAAGTGAGGCCACTTCGACATGGCTCAGTGCCGGCCGGCTACAAGCAGACCGATGTGGGAATCATTCCGGAGGATTGGCGAATCCAACCCATTGAGCAGATTTCGACCGTTGGTCGCGGCAGAGTCATTAGCCATAGAGAAATAGCTCGATCACTGAATCCCAGGTATCCTGTTTACTCTTCTCAAACCTCGGACAATGGTGTGATGGGATACCTCGACACTTTTGAGTTTGAAGGCGAGTACATCACTTGGACAACGGACGGGGCAAACGCCGGAACAGTGTTCGCTCGCAATGGCAGGTTCAATTGCACGAACGTGTGCGGCACCATCAAACTGAAATCAGACAACCCTCTTTTCGTGGCAAAGGTCCTCGGAAAGATCGCCCCGCGTCACGTCTCGCGGCACCTTGGCAATCCGAAGCTAATGAACGACGTGATGAAGCGGATCAAAATTCCCCTCCCCCCGACCAAAGCCGAACAAGAGGCCATCGCCGAGGCGTTGAGCGATGCGGATGTCCTCATCGAATATCTGGAACAACTTCTCACCAAGAAACGTCACCTCAAACAAGGCGCCATGCAGGAACTGCTCACCGGCAAGAAGCGCCTGCCAGGCTTCAGCGGGGAGTGGGTGGAAAAGCTGTTTGGCGAGATCGCCCAACCGCGAAAGGAGCGAATCGACCCGCGACGGACAGGACTCCGTGGGTTCTGTATCGAGCTCGAACATATTGAACAGGGGACGGGATGTCTTGCCGGTTACACTGCGACATCAGCAGGTTCGTCTCTCAAATCAGTATTTCAGAAAGATGACGTCTTGTTCGGAAAACTCCGGGCCTACCTTCGAAAGTATTGGCTCGCAAACCGCGAAGGGGTCTGTTCGACGGAGATATGGGTGTTAACGGCGAAGCGTGAACTACTCATCCCGGAGTTCCTATTCCAACTCGTAAAGGTAGATCGCTTCATCGAAGCTGCTAGTTCAGCCTATGGAACGCACATGCCTCGATCCGACTGGAATGTCGTGAAGAACTATGAGGTACGGCTGCCCAAGGTCCCCGAACAAACCGCCATCGTTGCCATCCTCTCCGACATGGACGCGGAGATCGCCGCGCTGGAGGCGAAGCTGGCCAAAGCCCGCCAGCTCAAGCAGGGCATGATGCAGGAACTGCTGACTGGGAGGATTCGCCTCGTATGATTGTCGGACGCTCTCCCTGCGATTCTGCATGGCGCCAAATCCCACGCTATGGTATTTTCAGTAAAACATAGCTATTTTCCTGAAAAATATGTCTCGATGTAATCATGCAACCAATTGAAAATAAAATACTTTCAAGGATATATGGGCGAGGTAGGGGGTGGGCGTTCACCAAGGTAGATTTTGTTGCCGAATTCGGCGAGGTCAACATCCATCAAGCGCTGTCCAGCTTGGCGCGGGCCGGCAAGATTCGCCGTGTCTCTCATGGGGTGTATGACTATCCCGGCCAGAGCGCATTGCTGGGGAAGACCTTGAGCCCGGCGATCGACCAGGTCGCTCAGGCGCTCGCGCGCAAGTTCAATTGGCGCATTCAGCCTTCCGGTGATGCGGCACTGAATCTGCTACGGCTATCTACCCAAGTTCCTGGACGGTGGGTCTATCTCACTGATGGGCCTAGTCGTCAGTACGTCATCGGCAAGCATACCCTCGTCTTTAAGACGTCCGCGCTGAAAGATGCCGGTTTCAAATATCGGGAAAGCGGTCTGGTGGTGCAGGCGCTCAAGGCCTTGGGGAAGGACCGTGTTGATCAATCCGTCGTGAACACCATTCGACAAGAGCTGGGGGCAAAAACCAGTGCGCGCATTCTTCAGGACACCCGTGCGGTGACCGGTTGGATTTACCAGATCATCAAGCAGGTGTGTGAGGAGCCTACCTAATGGACCGAGTGGCCAGGCTGCCTGCTGCGGAGCGTCGCACCGTATTTTCCGAAACTGCAGCCAGTATGGGCGTCACCCCAGCGGTGATCGAAAAGGATTTTTGGGTGACATGGGTGCTGGATCGCTTGTTCCGGAACCCTGAGCTTGCACGACTGCTGATGTTCAAGGGTGGCACCAGTCTCTCCAAGGTGTACCGGTTGATCGAGCGGTTTTCGGAAGACATCGACCTGATCCTCGATTGGCGGGTGTTGAGAGGCGAAGACCCGCTGGCTCAGCGCTCGAAGGCGCAGCAGGAAAAACTAAATGAAGCGATCAACGAACAAGCGCAGGCGTTTATCGGCGGAGCCCTGTTGGCGCAGGTGTCGGCCGCATTCGATGGTGTGTGTCGATGCGAGATAGAACGCGACGCTCTATACGTCATCAATGTCCGCTACCCGGCTGCGTTTCCAGATGCGTATTTGCGGCCGGAGGTGCGGTTGGAGATCGGCCCGCTGGCATCGTGGCTGCCCCACGAGGAACGGACGATTCGCTGCTATGCGGCCGAGGCCTTTCCGCAACTGTTTCAAAGGACGGAATGCTCGGTCAGAGTCATCACGGCTGAGCGGACGTTCTGGGAGAAGGCAACGATCCTGCATCATGAGGCGTATCGTCCCGCGGGCAATTCACAACCTCCTCGTTACTCTCGTCACTATTACGATGTCGCCAAAATGGCCGAGTCTCCGGTCAAGAATGCTGCGTTAGCAGATTTGGACCTATTGGCCAACGTGGTGGAGTTCAAAGAGCGGTTCTACCCTCGTGGGTGGGCGCGCTATGATCTCGCGAGGCCGGGCACTTTTCGACTTGTTCCGGAGGGACATATTTTGGCAGCGGTGCGGGACGATTATCAGGCTATGGCGAACATGATTTTTGGGAGCATACCGGAGTTCGACGACATGATGACAACCCTGACGACGCTGCAGGACGAGATCAACAGGTGAACGAATGAGCACCGTCGACCAACCCGAACGTGCCACCCAGAACCGGGTCATCGCCCTGTTCCGCGACGAGCTGGGCTACCGCTACCTCGGCGACTGGACCGACCGTGACGCTAACAGCAATATCGAGGAAGGGCTGCTCACCGCGTGGCTGACAAAACGCAGCTACACCTCGGCGCAGATCAGCGTCGCGCTCCACAAGCTTCGCACTGAAGCGGACCACCACAGCCGGACGCTCTAAGGCAACAACCAAGCCGTCTACAATTTGCTGCGCTATGGTGTGCCGGTGAAGATCGAGGCGGGCAAGGTGACGGAGACTGTCCACCTCATCGACTGGCACGAGCCAGAGAAGAACGACTTTGCCATTGCCGAGGAGGCGACGCTCAAGGGGAACCATGAGCGTCGACCTGATCTCGTGCTCTATGTGAATGGCATTGCCGTCGCTATGATTGAGCTGAAGAACAGCCGTGTGAGCATCGGTGAGGGCATCCGCCAAAACATTTCGAATCAACAGCTGGAGTTTAACGCCTGGTTTTTCAGCACGGTGCAGTTCATCTTCGCCGGCAATGATTCCGAGGGGCTGCAATACGGGAGCATCGGTACGCCGGAGAAGTATTTCCTCAAGTGGAAAGAGGACGAGGCCGACAACAGCCGATTCAAGGTGGACAAGTATTTGTTGAAGATGTGCCGGAAGGACCGGTTCATCGAGCTGATGCACGACTTCGTGCTCTTCGACGGCGGGGTGAAGAAGCTGCCGCGCGCACACCAGTATTTCGGCGTCAAGGCTGCGCAGGCGCATGTGCGCGAGAAGAAGGGCGGTATCGTCTGGCACACGCAGGGAAGCGGCAAGAGCATTGTCATGGTGTTGCTCGCGAAGTGGATACTGGAGCACAACCCCAACGGTCGCGTCGCCATCATCACCGACCGCGACGAACTGGACAAGCAAATTGAGCGCGTATTCACCGAGGCGGGCGAACCTATCAAGCGCACCGGCAGCGGCCGCGAGCTGATGAGTCAGCTTAGCCAGGCCAAGCCACGGCTCTTGTGCTCACTCGTCCACAAGTTCGGGCGGAAGGACGTGGACGACTTCGACGCCTTCATCAAGGATCTGGAGGCCCGGCCTAGCCGGACCGTGGGTGAGGTATTCGTGTTCGTGGACGAGTGCCACCGCACACAAAGCGGCAAGCTGCACCGCGTAATGAAGGCGATGATGCCGAACGCAGTCTTCATCGGATTTACAGGAACTCCGCTGCTGAAAAAGGACGCGCAGACCAGCTTCGAAGTGTTCGGTGGCTACATCCACACCTACAAGTTCAGCGAGGGTGTCGAGGACGGGGTGGTGCTCGATTTGGTCTATGAGGCGCGGGACATCGACCAATGGCTCGGCTCCGAAAATAAGATTGATGCCTGGTTCGAAGCCAAGACGAAGGGGCTGAACGACTGGCAGAAGGACGAGCTGAAGAAACAATGGGGCACGATGCAGAAGGTACTCAGTTCTAAGTCACGCATGGACCGGGTGGTGAACGACATCGCTTTCGACTTCAGCGTGAAGCCAAGACTGTCCAGTGAACGCGGCAACGCGATCCTGGTGGCCTCCAGCATCTATGAAGCCTGCAAGTACTTTACGCTGTTCCAGAAGACGCCGTTCAGGGGCAAGTGCGCGGTGGTAACCTCGTATAACCCGCTCGCGCAGGACGTCACGCGAGAGGAAACGGGCGCCAACACCGAGACCGATAAACAGTTTCTCTACAACACCTATACCGACATGCTGAAAGACATCGACGCCAAGCCGGGCATGACCAAGACCGAAACCTACGAGGACTGGGCCAAGGCGCTGTTCACCAAGGAGCCATCGAACATGAAGCTGCTCGTCGTGGTGGATAAACTGCTCACCGGCTTCGATGCGCCCCCCTGCACCTATCTCTACATTGACAAATCCATGCAGGACCACGGTCTGTTCCAGGCGATCTGCCGCACGAACCGACTAGACGGCGAAGACAAGGACTTTGGCTACATCGTCGGCTACAAAGATCTATTCAAGAACTTGGTGAACGAGAAGGGAACGGGCGTCCTTCAGGTGTATTCGTCTGAACTGGATCACAGCGCGGGCGGAGGCGACCCCACGGTGTTGATGCAGGATCGTCTGAAGAAGGGCAAGGAACGCCTCGACAACGCCACCGAAGCGCTCGCCCTCCTTTGCGAGCCGGTCGAGCCGCCCCAAGGCGAGCTGGAACATATCCACTACTTCTGCGGCAACACGGAGATTCCGGACGACTTGCAAAAACGGGGACCGCAGCGGGCGGGGCTCTACAAGGCAACTGTGGCCCTGGTGCGCGCCTACGCCAACATTGCCGACGAATTGGAGCCTGCCGGGTACAGCGCTAGCGACATCGGCCGAATCAAAAAGCAACTCAACCATTACCTGGACGTACGCGAGATCGTCCGTAAGGCCAGCGGCGAAACGCTCGACCTCAAAGCCTATGAGGCCGACATGCGGCACCTGATCGACACCTACATCGAGGCCGATGAACCGAGAAAGATTTCGCCCTTCGATAACATGGGGCTGCTGGACCTGATCGTGAAAACCGGCATTGCGAATGCCATCGTGACGGTGCTCGGCGGCTTGAGAGGCAATAAGAACGCCATTGCCGAGACCATCGAGAACAATGTTCGTAAGAAGATCATCAAGGAGCACCTGAACGACCCGGCTTTTTACGAGAAGATGTCCGCATTGCTGGATGAGATCATCGCGGATCGTAAGGCGAAGGCCATCGAGTATGAAGCCTACTTGAAGCGCATCGCTGAGTTGGCAAAGAGGGTAGAGGCCGGACAGGCGGAGGATACTCCCGAGCCTCTCAGGAACAGTCCGGCCCTTCGGGCACTGTATAACAACCTGAAGAAATCGCAAGGAACGCCCCTGCCGCAGGCGGATCGTGCGGCGGAAGCGCGGGCAGAATACAAAGTCGCCGGCGATTCAACACTGAGTCTGGCTCTGACAATCGATGCCGCGGTTAAACGGGTACGGCCGGACGGATGGCGCGGGGTCCAGGCGAAGGAGCTCGTGATCAAGCGCGCGCTCTACGACGTGCTACGGGATGCGGTCGAGGTGGAGCGCATCTTTCTCATCGTGAAGGCACAAGGCGAATACTGATGACGGCGCAGGTTCAACTGGGCGACATCGCGGTGGAGGTGGTGAAGAAGGACATCAAAAACGTCCACCTGAGTGTGTATCCCCCAACCGGGAGGGTACGGATTTCGGCTCCATCGCGGATGAGCCTCGACACGATCCGCGTCTTTGCTATCTCGAAGCTCGATTGGATCAAACAGCAACAGAAGAAACTTCGAGAGCAGGAACGTGAAACACCCCGCGAGTATCTGGACCGGGAAAGCCACTATGTTTGGGGGAAACGCTATCTACTCAAGCTGATTGAGAACAGTTCGGCACCGGAGGTGGACCTGAAACGCAACATCTTGATTCTACGAATCCGTCCTGGGTCGAGTGAAGACAAAAAACAGGCCGTGTTGGAAGAATGGTATCGGGAGCAACTGAAAGCGGCGATTCCGCCTGTGATCAGGAAATGGGAGTCCTTGTTGGACGTCAATGTGACGCGGTTCTTTGTGCAAAGAATGAAAACGAAGTGGGGGAGCTGCAGCCATGGCGCCGGGAGCATTCGGCTCAATACAGAGTTGGCAAAAAAGCCAGCCGAATGCCTTGAATACATAGTCTTGCACGAGATGATCCATCTACTGGAGCCCACCCACAATAGCCGCTTCGTCGATTTAATGGATCAATTCATGCCTAAATGGCAGTTCCAACGCGAGGAGCTAAACCGCTTGCCGGTTCGTCACGAGACTTGGGGATATTGAAAATGCACCGGGAATGTTTACTAACGGAATGAATCAGATGAGCTAGCCAAACCACAAAGGAAGAGGCATCCAGCCTCACGGCTTTTTCGCCACGACCTTGCCGTTTTCCCAGACGTAGATCGGTGTGCCATACATCCGGGCGGTCTTGCGGGCGACCTTGGCGGCTCTCCGGAGGGCGCGGCCGACTGCTTGGGAAAATGCACGAGAGCTTTGATTCTTTGGGTATCTTAAGGGATGCGAGGACCACCCCATGAGGTACATGCCAAGCTTTGCTTGAACTGCTCGCTTCGATCAAATGCGAGCGGATAGTCATTGTGCCTCAAGTATTTTTAAATCTGTACATTGAGGGGTTTGAGCGACTGAGAACGAATCTGGAGGCCTTTTTCAGCAGCCTTTTGATATTTTACTTCGATCTTGAAGCCCGGGCATTCGATCATGCCCCAGACTTTTGGGGCCGGGGCAACTGGTGTGGAGAGGTCACCGTTTTACCCTCCAAGCCGATGTTATCGATAGACCTCATCATGGGTTCCGATGTCGAGCAGGATGATCTCTTTCTTGGTTACTCTCAACGTGAGGGTGATGCGATATGAGTGAGTCACGCTGACGGCGTGCAGCCCTTCCAGTTCTCCTTTGAGCGTATGCAATCGGAGATAGGGCTGAAAGGGATCTGTTTCCAGACTGCTGAGAACTTTGGCTAGGCACTGTTATCAAAGGTACGCCTTGATAATGGCGAGCGCGATAAACGCGAGGAACGCCGCGTCTGTTTTCTCGTAACGGACGGTGACGCGCCTGTTTTCCTTGATCTTGCCGAAGAACATCTCG
>Ga0163151_10001536_pt1 | contig 38432 bp, 39 predicted proteins | sample OliLakLV19MP5IB2_FD_145596 | JGI IMG/M metagenome (GOLD analysis project Ga0163151, IMG submission 145596) | Freshwater microbial mat bacterial communities from Lake Vanda, McMurdo Dry Valleys, Antarctica - Oligotrophic Lake LV.19.MP5.IB-2 | ecosystem: Environmental > Aquatic > Freshwater >... | reverse complement strand
CTAATTTGTTTTGGCGGAAATTCGGATTGGGTTTCCGCGCGGAGGAGGGGTTTGGGGAGGAATCCGCGCGGGCTTTCGGATTTTTATTTTTGCGACAATCATGATAAAATACAAAAATATGGAGAAACCACATTTTGAAGCACAATTTGGACAGACAAAGAAGACACTTGAATCTTCGCGAGCAGAAATTAGTGAGTTTCTGAAACAAGAAACTCTCGATGAACGAGATAGGGTTCGCCTAACTCGTGTTTTACAGTTGGCGGAACGTTATCAACCTGAACGAGAAGTTGAAGAACCAAAAGTTAATAAGTGGCGATGCTATCTCGAAAGTGCGTATCGGTTTTTACCAAGCAGAAAAAAATCACAAAAACCGATTGAAAATATTTCTGCTCGCTCTTATCTGCTTGCTGAAAAAACAATCGCTTCGCTTCGCGAACTTCAACATATAGATTTTAAACTCGAACAAGAAAGTGGATTTTCGGAAGAGGAAGTTTTGAATCAAGAAAGACCAAGCGAAGTTGAAAGAGAAGAAACATTGGACACATCACTTACTCTTGAATATGAAAAGAAAAATTGGGGTGTAGAACGAGTTTGTCTTGATGGCGTACAAAATCACTTACCGTCAGACTCAAAAGGTGAGCATGTTTGGGTGAGATGTTTAGTTGGTGGCAAATGGGTTTCTCTTACAGAAGCGAGACAAAAGAAAGACGAAATAGAAGCGGTTAGATTTGCTGATGATGGTGTTGGCTTTGATGTTAAAAATTTAGCTCTTTTATATTCGACAAAAACAGGAGAAAAAGAGTCTCGTGGACAATTCGGAGAAGGTATGAAAATGATGGCCGCCGCCGCTTTACGAGAAGGTTTAGAACCGGAAATGGAATCGCAAGACTGGCGCGCAAAGCCAATAGCAAAAGAAGTAAAAATATATGATACCAGAAACAAAAAAGATCAAGTCGTTCAACAGCTATCATTTCAAGTCGATCATTTAGTTGGTAAATCAATGATTGGCTCACGCACAACATTTCACAAACCAACGGAAGTATTTGTTGATGAGTTAATGCAAATTGAAAAGAAAGTATTAGCTTTACGCGAAAATTATCGTCCTGTTTTTGTGGGGAGCACTGGCGAAATAGTAGATCGTGAATCTGGCAGTTTATTTGTAAAAGGAATTTACGTTAGCGGTAAGAAAACTTTGTTTTCTTACAATTTTGAAGATGTCGAAACAAATCGAGACCGCAACAGCATTGTTTCGGAAGGTTTGGAAAGAAGAATTGCAAAAATAGTTCAAGAAATTTCTGATAAACGATTGGTTAAAACAATGCTTCAAAAAAGTATTCTGGAACCGGACGCAGTTGAAAGTTCTTTCTATGACCTACGAGCTGAACATCCGAGCGTATGGATTGAAGGATTTTATGAAGCATTTGGAAAAGACGCGGTTTTGGATACTGGCTTCAAAATCCCTGAAACTTTCAAAGATAAATCACTTAACAAAGTTAAAGTGCCATCTGGTATGTCGAGTTTGCTTTTACGAGCAGGAGTAAAAACTGACCGAGAAGCAACACCAGATTTTTGGGAGGAAACAATACCAACGTCTTTGACGCTTGAATATGGAAAAGATATTTGGAATGAGGAAAGAATTTTGCTTGACGCTGTGCAAAATCATTTACCAAATGACTCTGGTGGTTCAAGTATCGGTTTGCGTTTCAAAACTAAAGATGGGAAATGGTATTCGTTTGAGGACTTGTTAGATACAAAAGACGAAGAAATAGAAGCAATGAAAATCTATGACAATGGTCGTGGATATGATTCACGTCTGCTTGGATTTTTCTATTCCACAAAAGGAGAGGGCGAAAGCACGGGAAAATTTGGCGAAGGTTTGAAAATGCTTTGCGTAGCTTCGCTTCGCAAGGGGGTTGATATGACTTTACGCTCACAAAATTGGTCATCAAAACCAAGAGCATTGCGACAAGATGTTGATGGAAAACAAATTGACCAGCTAGTCTTCGATGTGACACATGCTGTAAAAAAACAAGAGATGGACGATGATAAAGGAATTTATCAAAGTAGCTCAACAACGTTTACAAATCCTACACCAGAATTACTGCAAGAGTTTAGACAGATCAACAAAAAAGTTCTCGCAATAGAAAAAACAAGACCAGTGGAAAGTACCCCAAATGGAGATGTGCTTTCACTTGATGGCGGTATGGTTTATGTGCGAGAACTTTTGATACCAGGAGATCATAATCTACTTTTTACTTATCATTTACCAAGATTGGAAATAAAAAATCGAGACAGAAGTTTTGTTGACCAACAGGAACTTACTCCGGCAATTGCTGGAGTTTGGTCACAGGCAGAAAACTCCGAAGTTATCAAAAGTTTTTTATTCAAAGCAAATTTGGAAGCTCAAAAAGGTGGTGGAAAGGATAAAGTAGAATTTGCGATGGACTTTACACCAAAAGATACCGAGAATTGGAAAAAGATTTTTGAAGAAGTTTTTGGCAAAGATACTGCTATTCGTGATATGCGTTCAGAGGATTATGACGCTATGCAACAAAATATGCACGTCGGTTTAGAGCTTGTTTCTTTTCCATCTGCTGTTTATCGAGTTTTACAAAGATTAGGATTGCCAACATATGAATCTCGTTTGTCTGAAATGACCGATGTTGACCACATTCCCGACGAAGAGCTTACGGCAGAGGAAAAAGTGTTAATGGAGGTTTTAACAGCAATTGACGAATATTTACCGAATAACAAGCCGTCTGAAATTAAAGTTTACAAGCGCAAATCTGCCGACCAAAAAGTTGCTGCCGGTTTTGCTGATGGCGTAAATATCCATCTTTTGCGCGAAACCCTTTCTGATTTTACTCGTGCGGCAGATGTATATGTTCACGAAAAAGCTCATCACAACACGGGTGGCGCGCAAGACACAAGCTCGGATTTTAGGAACTACCTCACTTTTGCACTTGGCAGAATGGCACTCGATCAATTGAAAAAAGTTAGACCGGATTTAGTAAAAACTGAGAATTAGAATTTTAGGTCGCAAAAATAAAAATCCGAAAGCCCGCGCGGATTCCTCCCCAAACCCCTCCTCCGCGCGGAAACCCAATCCGAATTTCCGCCAAAACAAATTAGTCTCGGTTTTGCGAATCCTTTCCCCAAAAAATAGTTTCGCAAAACCGAGTCCGAATTGCATTGGCACTCCACCTGCCCGAATACTTGGAGGGCAGAACCCCGAAAGAAAAACACCCTTTCTTTCTTCAAAAGAAATTTCACCCCCGCCAAATCAGAAATGCAAGGAGTGTTTTTTCTTTCGGGGTTGTCGCCGAGTCCGCGAGGCGGAGTGGAGTGCGTATGCGTTTCCCGCACTTCTGCTTTGCAGAAGCACCACGCCTCGCGTGGTGGCGCGTAGCGCGCGGGGGACGCTCTTTCATTCGTTAGGAATTTTTGATAAAGTAGGTTCGAGCGAAGTCATATAAACACTCCAGTAGAAAACCGATTTAAACAGCCAACTGCGGCGTCGCGACTCCGGTGCTCGCTCAACGTATATCTCATATACGCCTCGCTTCGCTCCTAGCATTTGGCCGTTTAAATCGGTTTTCACGATAGGCTCGTGAATGCTAAATTGACCAGCTACTTATTGTGTAATACACTCCTGCTCGTTATTCACTCCTTGCGGAGCGAGTAAGCGCGAGCCAGTGGCCGACCGAAGGGAGGCTAAGGCGAGCGGCGGAGGACGCATTTAAACCTTCTAGATCCTAGGAGAGCGCGAGTAAGGCCGAGGCGTAGGTAAATCCTACGGTGAGGCCGACGGAGCGAACGACAACGGAGGTAGGGGGTTTAAATGCGTCCGACATGCCGCTTTAGCTCAGCTGGTAGAGCAATACTTTCGTAAAGTAGAGGTCCCGGGTTCGAATCCCGGAAGCGGCTCCAAAAACACTCCCCATGCACGGGGAGTGTTTTTGTTATGCGCTAAGACTAGACAAAATCTAAAAAATATGTTAAGAACTAAGCGGCTTTGGCGATAGTCGCCAAGCTGATTACACTCATGGAGTGCCGCATGACTTCGTCCGCCCTCCGGGATCGGCACCACGCTGCTCTCGACACGCTCTGCCCCCTCACTCGCTACGACGGCTCGCTGCTCATCAACGAGACTGGTCGTCTGCGGGTTCGCATCTACGTCCACCCCGAACGGGATCACGGCTACCTGGCCGATGTCACGTACGACGGACTGGATCTGTTCCGCATCAAGCGGGCCGCGACCGCCTCGCTGGCGCTCCTCGGAGCCGTCCAGACGAGCGCGCACCACGCGCTGCTCCAGCTCTACACGCCCATCATCCCGGGCCTGTACTACGGGGTCGAGACTCCGAAGAACGCCCGGATGGTAACGCTCAAGCGCGCCGGTACGGAGCCGTACGTCGTTGTCGGAGCGACTCGCAACAACTGCCGCACCTGGCTGCCGTTCTGCGAGGGAATGGATCGCGCCGACAAGTACGAGGCAAACTCGTTCGAAGCACTCCTGCAGTGCACCGAGTTCATGAGCCTCAACAACATCTGGCCCTAGGCCATCGGCTCGAGTTCGTCGCCTCGTGCAACCCGTCTGGGAAGCACGAGGCGTTCGCATTTTAAGAGACGTTTACCAAATAAATACCCAGGCTGGATGCTCCACTATGGCATCTCCGACCACAGCCCCAAAAGACTTTTTCTTAACTGCAATTCCTCGAAAGTGAACCGCGGCTTGCTCCGCAACTTCTGAAGGAAAATATTCGATAAGCGTGACCGTCCAATAGGCATTGGGGGCGTGTAAAATCTCCGAAATATCTCCGGGGGCCAGTGTCGTTGCTGGCTGCAACCACGTCATCAGTGTACCCATGCTCATAATGCCAAGATCGCCCCGAGACAGAGCCGAAGCGTCTTGCGAGAAACCTTCAGCCACATCAGCGAAAGGCATACCCTGAGCAAGCTTGCGCCGTAGAGACTCCATTGTCTCCAAGGCCTCAGCCTGATACACGGCGTTGGCACTCACAGCCGCTTCAGTTTTTTGGGCAAGGAGTAGCGGCTTAATAATAAACTTACGGTAATCAGTCTCGTTCCAGCGAGCCAATTCCAAACCAGGAGCAATCACCGCTTGATCAATAGGATAAGCAGCCAAGTCTTCCTTAGTTACCTTCACATCAAGTTCATCGGCCAGCACTTTGATATACAAACGGTACACACTAACTGCCAAAGCTCGATCGAAGATATCCTTGCGTTCAGTCGCGCCAGCAAAACCCTCCAAACCGTGAGCCATCTCGACAACGTAGCGATAAGAAATATGTTTATTCTGAACTTCGGCCGCTGGGACAAAGACCAAACTCGAGAGCGGTCGAAAAATGCCATTCACGGCGTGCGTTACAAAGAAAAATTGGCAGAATAAAACGTAACAAAAAAAGACTGTCACCACCCCTAGCAATCCCCGTCGTAAGCGTCGGGAAAGCATCCCTTCTTTCGCGACAGGAGGGATCATAACTCATCCATGGCATCAAAACGAGCCTGGTTGAAAAAGTAATACCACCAACGCGTCGGGTTACTAATGCTTTCGTCAGTCGCGATACCTAACACTTCTCCTTCTGGGGCTTCTTCATCCGGAAGATCGACAATAATCAACCGTTCCCCCGGCTCGCCCATGCCACGCTTGGTCCGAGCCTCGGCCTCCAAGTAATACTCACTCGAAAGATCGCTGATAAGTGAAAGTGATTCCAAACGCTGGCCAGCCAAACGTTCATTTTCCGCTTGGAGCGCAGCGATGTCACGTTCGATTTCGATGTTGCGCCAGTACTCACGTCCGAAGCCGACAAACAAAAAAGCCAAGATCACCAAGTTAACCGCAACGATAAGTGAAATCTTGGGCAATGACATAGATCAATGCGAATTGTACCCTATTTTTCCCAAGGCCCGAAGTGCGGCTTCTTTGTCGTTCCAAGGAATTTTCTTGCCACCAGCCACCGCCATGACCGGCTCCGAGCCCTTACCCGTAATCACCACGGCGTCGCCTGGTTTTGCCAGTGCCATAGCCTTATCAATAGCTGTCTGACGATCTTCCACTACAAACAGATCTTTACCCTCGATCTTTCCGGCCGCTCTGGCACCCTCGGCTACTTGCCTCATGATTTCGAAGGGATCTTCATCGTATGGATCCTCGTTGGTGACAATAACGATTACCTCTTCTTCGGCGGCGAGCTTACCGATAAGCGGTCGACGAGCAACATCTCGTCCGCCACCAGCCGAACCGTGGACACCAATCACTCGCGCTGCACCAGCTTGCTTCACGGCCGCAAATAAGGCCTTGAGCGCGTACGGTTCGTAAGCGTAGTCAACGATAACGGAAAACGGCTGACCAGCTTCAATCTTCTCGTAACGGCCAGCTACGCCCCTTAGAGTTTCAGCTGCCGCCAAAACATCAGTGAGAGAGAAACCAAACGACGTCACCGTCGCGATTGCCGCCAAAGCGTTCAGACGGTGGAATTGAGCAGGCAAATTGAGACGAGCCGGAACATCGTTCACTACAATATTCGCTCCTGACTCATCAACTCCAAGCTCTTCTGCTCGAATCACCGCTCCACGACCGTTCACATGCTTCGGCGTAGCCTTGGACCACGTGAAGTACACATGTTTGTCGGCCGTAAAACCAGCGTAGTAACTCGCTTGTTCGTCATCGGCATTTACAATGATCGTCTTCGGGATTTGACGCCCATCAATCGTCTTACGTCCACGAGCTGAAAGGTGCGCGAATAATCTGCCCTTAGCTTTTTTGTAATTCTCAAAACCACCGTGAGCTTCGATATGCTCGGGCGTCAGATTCGTAAATACCGCGGCATCGTAATTAATACCGAGATGTCGATACTGCATGACGCCCTGCGAAGAGGTCTCAACAATCGCATACCTGCAGCCCGACTTCACCATGCGGCGCAGCAACGATTGCAATGCAAAGCGCCCCGGCATGGTCATCTTCATTTTGTTTACGATTTCCTCCCCCGCAATATTAAAACCGGCTGTCGACGTATAGCCAACCTTCTCACCGAGCTCGGTCAAAAGCTGCGCGATAAAATTCACCGTCGACGATTTTCCATTCGTGCCCGTTACGCCGATCACAATCATCTCGTCAGAAGGCGAACGGTAAAGTGCGACCGCAGTTTTCGCGAGCGCAAAGTGGTAAACCGCGAGGAGCGGCTCGGGGATGTGCTTTTTGAGCTGGTGGAGCATAGTTAATAGTAGACGGTAGACAGTAGATAGACGCGCCGTTAGTGGTTCACAACCATCTACCATTAACTATCTACGATCTACTTAAAGATTTCTCACCTCCTCACGAAACTGCTCCCCCCGATCAAACTCGTTCTTAAACATGTTAAAGCTCGAAGCGCCTGGCGAGAGAATAACCGTATCGCCAGTCTTGGCGAGGGAGCGAGCCTTCTGCACAGCCTCTTTCATCGAATCAGCTGTATGCATAGTGACCTTGCCAGCAATCTTTTCACGAAGAATATCTGAGGCAGTACCCGGGAACATAATGACAGCCTTGGTATTCTGGATCAGAGCCTCGGCCATGGTGTCGTAAACAAGCTTCTTATCGACTCCGCCAGCGATGACGATGAGATGCTCCTTATCGCCGAAACGTTTCATGGCGGCCACAACCGCATCCGGCGCAGTGGCGGCGGTATCGTTAATAAAGCTAATCTCGTCAACCTCACGTATCAACTCTTGGCGATCAGGAACACCCTTGAACTCCTTCAGTACTTTAGCGATCACCTCCACAGTGACTCCACGCAACATGGCGGCGCAGGTAGCTGAAAGAACGTTTTCAAGATTATGCTCGCCACCGAGCGCTACATCTTTCAGTGGCAAAATTGTGAATTCGTCACCATCGCGGTGAAAAACGATATCGCCCTCTTTAACATAACAACCGTTCTGAGCCTCGTAATTCTTAGAGAACCAAAAGAGCTGACCGTGTACGCGAGCCGCCATTGAGCGCACAAGTTCGTGATCCTTATTGAGAACCGTGAATTGATCTGCGCGCTGGTACTGAAAGATGATTTCTTTTGATTTCTGATAATCCTCGTAGCTAGCGTAACGGTTCAAGTGGTCTGGAAAGACGTTGGTGAGTACGGCAATGTCTGGACCGTGCTTGAGCTCGACAAAGGCACCCGGCAAGCTCTCAAGCATCCACGACGACAGTTCGAGCACAATTGGAGTCGAGGCGTTGTGTTCAAGGAGCTCGTCCAAAAACTCGAGCGGTGAAATGCGAATATTACCAGCCACGATCGCCTTCGGATCAAGACCTTTAAACATCTCTCCAAGCAAGAGCGTCGTGGTCGTTTTGCCTTTGGTGCCCGTTACCGCACTAACCGGGTAATGATAATAACGGAAGAACAAGCTTACGTCCGATTCAATGTGAACACCTTTGGCTTTAGCAGCCTGAATGTATTCGGATTCACTTGGGACGCCTGGATTCTGAACGACAACATCGACGTTTTCAAAATCTTCTTTCCTGTGCTCGCCAAGCACAAAAACCGGTTGGTAGATGGTTCGATCTGGATACATCTCGCGATATTTGTTGTACCACTCCATCACCAAATCAACCGACTCTTTCAACTCAGTTGTATCTTTAAGATCGGTAATCACGGTTTGGGCCCCGTGGCGCATGAGCCATTTGGCAGTCCCAAGACCACTTCCCTGTTTATAGATCCCCAAACCCATGACCGTGACAACCGCATCTTTGAAGTTTTCGATTCGAGAGAGATCCATACCCACTTTAATCTTTAATCTTTCCACTTTAATCTATGCCTATGATAGCAAAATCTGCTTTGGCTTGCGAACATCGAACAAGAACCAGGCTTTCCCGACCTCAATCAACAAAATCTTAGCAATCGCGATCCCGGCCACGATGCCCACATGTGTAGGGTTCAGCAAAGCAAGCTGGAAGATCTCTCGAAGTTGCGGGATAAGCAAAGGAGCAACGAGAAGCCCAAGGCCTAGTCCGACAGCTCCCAAGAGTTGCGGATTCTTAAAAACTGGGACTCTCCAGAATGGCTGGCGCAGACTGCGGAGGGGGAAAATGGCCAGTAAAGAGTCTAGGCCGAGCGACAAGAACAACAAGGCCCGTAGGACGTTCATATCGTAACCAGCCTGGTAAAGTGGGATGTAGAGCAACAGCAAACCGATAACTGCGATTCCTCCTGAAAAAATCATCAAGCGACGCATGCCGTCAGTAATGATCGGCTCCCCCCGCATGCGCGGAGCTTCTTTCATAATGTCACGCTCCCCCGGTTCAAAGGCTAAAGCCACGCTCGGCAGACCGTCAGTCACCAGATTGATCCACAGGATATGTAGAGGGGCGAAAGGCACAGGCAAGCCTAGCGCGAGGATACCGGCGATCAAAACGACCTCACTGAGCGAGAAGGTGAGCAGATAGGCGATCACTTTGCGGATGTTGTCGAAAATGATGCGACCTTCGCGAATGGCGGCCACAATCGAACTGACATCGTTATCAAGAATGACGATATCCGAGGTTTCTTTAGCCACCTCCGTGCCACTACCTACAGCCACACCAATGTCCGCCGCACGTAAGGCCGGCGCATCATTTACGCCGTCACCGGTCATAGCCACCGAGTAACCAAGATTTTGTAATGACTTTACGATCCGCAGTTTCTGCTCCGGCAAAACACGTGCAAACAGCGAGACTACTCGAAGTCTATCGAGTAATTGCTGGTCACTCATGTCTGCAAGCTCGCTGCCGAGCACAACGTTCTCCGGCTGAGTGGGCAAGCCGAGCTCTTTGGCGATAGCTGAAGCGGTAGCCGGATGGTCTCCGGTAATCATCACGACCCGCACGCCAGCAGCCGTGGCTTGTTCAACAGTTTCTCGGGCTCGAGGACGAAGCGGATCACGCAAACCAACCAATCCAACCGGCTTCAGGTCGACCAGCTTTTCAACCGTGAAGTCTCCCGAAGACTTTAGAATCTTTTCCGCCAGGAGGATGACGCGCAAACCACGGCCAGTCATGTCGTCGAGCGTGGAGCGATACGCCTGCATCGTTCGATCATCAAGATCGCAGACTGATAACAAAACGTCCGGAGCTCCCATAATGATTGCTCGTTCGCGTCCCTTGTCGCGCAAGAGCTTGGCTGAATATTTCTTCTTAGAGTCAAAGGGCAGCTCATTGATCACTTCAGTATTCCGGCTATCAAATCGATCACGTCGCTCAAGTAGGTAACGCATCATGCCGCTCTCGGTTAATGAACCTGTAACGATCGGCGTTTCCCCGCGGCGCTCTTCTACGTGCGAAGCGTTCACAGCCATTAAATCACGCAACAGGGTTTTAGCCTTGTCATTCGGCTTATCCCCATCAACCAGCGTCGTCTCAGCCCGGAGTTCGGTAATTGTCATCTCTCCGGTGGTCAATGTTCCCGTCTTATCGACACACAAAATATTTACGCTTCCAAGAGTCTCTGCAGCTACCAAACGATGCACGAGCGCCTTGCGCTTTAACATGCGTCGCATACCCACGGTCAGAATCACGGTTACGCTTACCAGCAAACCCTCAGGAACCGACGCGACCGCCAAGGCAGCTGAAGTCGACAGCATCTCTACCAAAGAAATCCCGCGCGTCGTGCCGAGTAAGAAGACTAAAGCCGAAGCCCCAAGCATGATGCCAACAAGTACTCGCGACAACCGCAGGAGCTCTTTCTGCAACGGCGTAGCATCGTTCTCAGTAGTCGCCACCATCTCGGTCACCTTACCAAACTCTGTTAACTTGCCTGTAGCTACGACCACCGCCTCAGCCTTGCCAGAAACTACAATCGAACCTGCGAACACGAGTGAAACCCTGTCAGCCACAGTCGCCTCAGCCTTCACGGGTTCAATTGTTTTGACAACTTCACTCGACTCCCCCGTCAACGCAGATTCGTTGGTTGCAAAATCAAACACTGACAACAAGCGTGCGTCGGCAGTTATCTTGGCGCCAGCGGCCAGGAGCAGAATATCGCCGGCGACAATCTCTTCAGCCGGGATGGTGACCATCTTGCCGTCACGCCTAACGGTGGCGGTCATTGGCAAAAAGTTTTTCAGCGCACGTAGTGCTCGATCCGCTTTGTACTCCTGAATAAAGCCCATGAGTACGTTCACGCCGATAACCGTTAAGGTCAAGATCGAGTCTGCAAATTTTCCGAGTACCAAACTTAGTAACAGCGCAATCACCAAGACAAGCATCAACGGGCTCCCCATCTGCCGTAATAAAATCTTCAAAGCTGAGGTTGGCTTCTCGACTCGGATACGATTCCGACCATTTTCACGCAGCCTTTTCTTAGCATCTTCAAGCTTTAAACCCTGCTTGGAAGTCTGTAACGCCAAAAGCACATCCTGGGCGGGCATGTGGTGCCATGGCAATAGTTCGAGCATATCCGCAGCTATTTTACCACTTAACTTGAAGCAGAAGTTGGTCAGGAGTACTATCATTGGCGCTCAGAGGAGGTGTGCATGAGCGAATCCTGTGACCGTGCTTCCCCGCCCAACCCCCAGCCCGAGTCCAAGGCCGATTCGAACGAAGGCATTCCCATCGATGTTCTCATGGCACAGCGCAGCAATAGCCGCTTCGGCTTCCTGGTGAACCACGAGTATCGCTCGTCCATCCAGGGTTCGGATGGTCGGTGGTACTCCCGCGAGAACGACCTGTTCACGCTCGTACCGCAGCCCCTGGAATGCGGGACCTGATCAGCGGCGCGAAACGTTAGCCCCATGCCACACGACAACCCCCGCTTACGAGCGGCCCGGTGTCGTTCTCGGCGTGGGGCTTGTTGTTTTGTTGACTTTTCTCTGAAAGGGTATTATTCTCTTCGGTTAGTTTGGTTCTTTCCCCCGGAGATTCCCCATGACTCACGAACTGAGAGCCATTCGTCTGGCCACCAATCATGATGGTTTCAACGAGCTGATGATCAGCCTCCTACGCGAATTGAAAGAGACCCCCTACAGGGACGTGACTGGCTTCACTCGCAAAAACTGTACCGAGCGACTGAGAACAGCCGTCAAACGGGAGACCGAGCCCATTCACTTCGTAAGAGCCTTCCGCGCCTACCGCGTCTGGCAACAAAGCGGCCGAGAGGTCAGTCACTACTTGAACGACGCCCTACGTTCTCACGTCTGGGAAACCTGGGTGGAGGACGTCAGGAAGACCCACCTCGCGCAAGCGCTCGAGGACATGGGTTGGCTGCTTTTGCCCGTGCGGCTTCGCCGTAAACACCGCGGCGGCGAGAACTTCAGATACAAAGTTATCTCGCCCCGGCACCGTCTGGTCTACGTTTACTCGGGTAAGGAGGAACTTGAAGAGGGTGAACGGACGGTCATTCCGATTACGCCTCCGCCCGAAGCCCAACCTCTCCAGCAACTCGAAGACGGCACCCAGGTGTACAGCTACAACTTTCCCCTCATTCGCTAGTCACGCGATCGAGACCAGCCGACACCCTCAGCCCCATACCGAACGACTCCCCCCGCCCGTCCAGCTGAGCTGGCGTTGAGCAACCTGGGGTCGTTCACGGCGTGGGGTTTGTTGTTTAAACCATATTTTACAGGCGTCTTAAGACAACGCCCCTTCCCAAAAGCAAAGAATTCTGCTATCCTTGCCGAGCATTTTAAGCATATGCGCTGGTAGCTCAGCGGTAGAGCAAGGGCCTTTTAAGCCCGTGGTCGCGGGTTCGATCCCCGCCCGGCGCACCAAAAACACCCGTTTCGACGGGTGTTTTTGTTTACACAAGTATGATGCCAATCCCCATAACTCCATACTTTTCTTCCTCTTCTTTGGTGTAATGACCGTACATTTCCTTAAGAAATTCTTCTTTTGAGGCCCCGATCATAACTTCCGGATGATCGGCGTAAAGTTCAGAAAAATTCTTATAAATGTTCAGTGAGGTAATCTCGACAATCAAACTCGTCTCAAGCTCAGGGAGTTTTGCAAACTCGACCCGCTCACCGACCTGGAGCGCCTTACGTTTTTCGTCGTTCAAACGAGCTTCGAATTTCTTTTCGCCATTCTTCAATTTCTCAAAATTCTCCGGAGTCAACTTCATGCGATGGCGAACAGGCATACAATTTTACTTACACAAAAGTTTTAGCGCGTCGTCTTCTATTACATAGTACCCCTCCCGCTTGGCATCGAGTAGGCCGCTCTCTCGTTTGAAAGTAAAGTTTGTTGATTCCAGACCGTAAGACAAAATCTTACCGCTCTCGGCATTAATGACCGCTGAGCCCTTACAACCGTCGCCACAGCCCCACGTGGAGACCACGTACTTACCCGAAAAATTTACTCCAGCAGCAATATCCTTAGTGATAGCTGTTCGATGGTGCGTAGCGGCTTCGTTAGTTGAGAAATCAACGTTAGCCCGACCCGCAAAAGATTGATTGGCTTGATAATCATCAAAACTCGGCGCTGGGTTGCAATCATCAGCTAAACGCTGCTCACCCGTCGAGGCTTGAGCCACAGCCACAACTCCCCCGCTCCCTTGATAGGGCACGAAGTCGTCACTTGCTGCACTGTAGGAAAGTTTGCTGCCATCCGGCATTAAGCACAAAAGATCGGCACTTTTGTATAGCCACTCACCGCCAAGCTCAGAGCAGCGTTCGGACAAAGGCGTTGGGCCACGCTTGGGTTGGTCATCGTAGATAAAACCCGCCACCATCAGCACCACTCCAAACATGATCACACTATTCAAGATTTGCTGTTGGGTCATACTTTTTCGGGATTTGGGAGTCGGGATTCGGAATCGAGTAACGCGAGACAGCCGTGGACAATCCGTTCATCAGCGTTTAAAGCAAAGATACCACGGATATTATGGGACAATTCGTCACGCCGTGACTTATCGTCCAATAACCGCTCTATGGCCTGCATGAGCGTCTGAGGAGTGAGATACCTGACCACCTCAGCCGCCTTACGATCCACCAATGCCTTCGCGTTAGCCTCTTGATCAGTGTTTGGAAGCGGGATTAAGACTGTTGGCTTTCCGAGAGCCGCCAACTCCGCGATTGTACCCATACCTGCCCGAGCAATGACCACGTCGGCTACAGCGTAGGCGTCGGCCATGCCTTCATTCAAAAACTCGACAGCTACGTAATTCGCGCCTATGTCCGTCAATGACCCGAGCATCTTGCCCTTGCCTGTTAAGTGCAGCACGTTAGCTTTCTTTAATAACTCGGGAGCGATAATCGACATCATTTCATTAATCTTCGCCGCACCGGTACCGCCGCCCGTGACCATCACCGTTGGTCTGTCGGCCGCAAAGCCATAGCGCTCACGCGCCATTTGCTGTTCCCCTACTTTCACAAACTTTCTCGCCATAGCTCCCACGACCTCAGTTTTATGGGCAGGGAAAGACGGTAAAGACTCCGTCCAGGTAACGCTGATCCTGGTAGCTACCTTAGCCATCAGCTTATTTGCCAGACCGGGCACCACGTCGAGCTGATGCACCCAAACGGGGATACCGCGTAAACGCGCCATCCAAACCACCGGCACACTCACGTACGCCCCGGCTGTCATAACCAGATCAGGCTGGAGTGAGCCAAGTACACGAAAGGCTTGGAAACAGCTCCATAGCATCATGAAGGGTACAACCGGCAATTTCCAAAGACGAGTACGATCGAATTTAGGAGCAACGAGCGAATAAAAATCGATCTTCGTGGACTCGATCAACACCTTTTCCGGACCAGTTTTTGTTCCCACCCAAGAAATCTTTACTTCAGGATCGCGCTTACGCCACTCAGCCGCAACCGCAAGCAAAGGGGTTACTGGCCCCAGCGTTCCACCCCCGGTCATGAGAATATGATGCGACATAGCAAGATTCGATGTGGGAGAGCGGAATCTAAAGTCTAAGTTCCAACAACTTACTAATCTCTAATTCCTAATATCTTCAGTTAAGTCTTCTGTTTTTCACCCGACACATTCAATACTACACCAGCTGCGGTCAAGGAAATAGCTAAAGCCGTTCCACCGTAGCTCACAAATGGCAGAGGCACGCCCGTAATCGGCATGATACCAACCATGGCTCCAATATTCACAAAGGCTTGAATACCAAACCAGGTCATAATTCCGATCACGAGATAACGTCCGAAAGCATCAGGTGACTTTTCGGCCACCCTAAAGCCACGGAACAGGAAAGCGAGGCAGAAAAGCACGAAGACACTCACCAGAACAAAGCCCATCTCCTCCGCCATGACGGCAAAGATTGAATCGCCCGCAACTTCAGGAAGGTATTGGAACTTCTGTAAGCTATGCCCATAACCACGGCCGAATATACCTCCCGATCCAATAGCTAATAAAGCCTGGTTAATGTGATATCCAACGCCAAGCGGATCAAGCTCTGGGTGCAAGAATGTAAGTACCCGATCGGCTCGATACGGTGAAAATTTAATCAGCGCAGCCATAGCGCCTGCGCCAATAAGACCAAGACCAGCCAAGTGATAAAGCGGTGCGCCGGCCACGAAGTACACAGCGAAGGCTGTGAGAACAATGATGCCGAGTGTGCCGGTGTCTGGCTGCAAGATCAGCAATAAAGCAATGACACCAAGGACAGTTAAAAACGGAGCCAAACCTTCAGACACACTCTTCAGCTCACTCCGAGAACGCTTCTCAAGCCAAGCCGCCAGATAGATCAAGAAGGTGAGTTTTACCAGCTCTGAAGGCTGGAAGGAAAAGCCTCCGATGCCAATCCAACTGCGAGAAGTTCCAAACTCGGCGCCAATGCCAGGAATAAAGACCAGAATCAGTAACAGGATCGATAAGCCCAACATGTGCGGAGCAAAGTGGCGTAGCTTTTCATACGGCACACGCATGGCCACCAAACAACCGATAACGCCTGGCAGCAGACCAAAGATCATCTGGTGCTTAAGAAAGTAGTAACCGTCCTCAAAGCGATCAAATCCAAGTGGCCACGAAGCCGAGGCCAACATAATCAAACCGATGATCGTCAAACCAAAGACCAAAGCCAGAAACGTGCGATCAAGATGAAACCCTCCACGGTTTACCATAGACGTTACTGCGCCAGTGCAGCAACATCGAGAAGCGCGACGATAAGGCCAACTCCGGCGCCGATCCAAGATACCACCCAAAAACGCATAACTACTTTAGGCTCCGGCCAACCTTTAGCCTCGAAGTGATGATGAATAGGTGCGATGAGGAAAACCTTACGCTTAAAAACCTTCTTGGAAAAAATCTGGATAAAGGTTGTTAGGGATTCAATCACGAACACAAAACCGATGATCGGCAACAATAAGGCTGAATTTGTTAACATCGCAACGATACCCAAAGTCACGCCCATACTCATAGCCCCGGTGTCGCCCATGATGAAACGTGCAGGGTAAATATTGAACCACAAAAAAGCGAGCAAACTACCCACAATAACAGCACACAGCGCAGCTAAGTCGTAACGTCCCTGGATCAAAGAGATGATCGCATACGCCGCAAAGGCCGAGGCTAAAGTTCCGCCAGCCAAACCGTCAAGTCCGTCCGTCTGGTTCACTGAAAATGAGGTAGCAACAATGACAATGATGAAAAATGGCACATACCACCACCCGATCGAGAGATCTCCGTACAGCGGGATGTGAAGAACGTCCCAACCGAGCTTAACGTAAAACCACCAAGCACCAACGGCCGCAATCAGTGCGTACAAAACCAAACGGTGACGGATATCGATACCGCCGCCGTTCGTACCGAGCTTGTGGATATTCATGAAATCGTCAGCCATACCCACCAACCCCGCAGCCACCAAGGCCGCCAACGGCAACCAGGTTTGTGAGCGCGACAAGAAATTCAACTCACCCAAAAAAGTATCAGGAAAAATCCAAGCAGCCAGAGCAAAGAAGACGGCAATTGCAAAAGTAGTTCCCCACATGAGCAAGCCTCCGAGCGTTGGTACGCCAGCTTTCTTTTTGTGGAGCTCGGCAAACATTGGGGCCGTAACGGCACTCCGAATAGACTTGCCTAACTTGTACTTATACAAGAAATACGTCAGAGCCGGTGTCCAAGCAAAGGCCACCAAAAAGGCCGTGGTCGCCAAGATCAAAAGTTTAGAGATCACGAAGCCTTCAAGCATATTGCAACGACAGGTAAACGATAAAGATCATGGCGGTCAGAAGCACAAGTTGCAGCACGAGCGTCGCCACGGCAGCCATGTGGGACAGTACGGGGTCCCGGGTCCACATATACCTCGCCAACACAATGTTTACCAAAATGATAGCGAGACCGACAGCTGGGACCATGTAGATCTGCCACCATGGTCCGACCGTATCAACACCGATGTGAATATTGTAATGGAGTGGTACGGCCGTTTTACCGTAAATGATCGGTAGTACCCGAACCGAGGGCAGAGTGACGGTGATCAGCCACACGAGCACCGCCAAAACACTCACTACCCGGAAGTAGCGGAGCTTGAGCATCTCCCGCAAAGGAGTCTGGCGCTTAACGGGCAGGGCCATGAAATCAAACGGCGATAACCTCCCGAACTTCGGGAATCGCCTGACAAAGAGCGGTTTCAACACCGCGTTTCAAAGTAACGTCGGACAAGGCGCAGCCGTTACAAGTGCCCGTTAAACGGACCTTTACAACTCCACGATCCTCCTCAATATCCACAAGCTCAATACCCCCGGCATGAAGCCGGAGTGCCTGGCGAACATTGTTTAAGACCCGTTCTACAGCCTCTCGCATACGCTGGCAGTATACCCGCTTTAGGTCCGCCTTATCAACACTTGACGAATAGGGCTAAATTGACTACTATACCAGCGAATTTGAAATAGACTTTACCTTAGAAGTTTCTCATTTGTGGCCAGTTTGGGTGAACGGGATGTTTTAGCCGAAGCGTAGGTAACCCTACGGTGAGGGTAAAATAGGGACCCGTGAGGCCAAAATGGACCAAATGAGGAAGTTCTAACCGAATATGGCACATAAATTAGCCCAAGGATCTACCCGCAATGGCCGCGATTCGCAGCCAAAGTACCTCGGCGTCAAACGCTCTGACGGCCAGTACGTTAAGATTGGTGAAATTATCGTCCGCCAGCGCGGTACCGTAATCCACCCTTCAGTTAACGTCCGCACCGGACGTGACCACACTCTTTACGCCCTTGCAGCTGGACTCGTAAAGTTCAACAAGAAGCGTATGCCAAACTTCATTGGCAAACTCCAGATGCGCACTTTCGTCTCGATCGTTCCTGCGGTCGCAAAAGTAGCCAAGGCCTAAACTCACAAGCAATAACAAAAGACCCCCGACGTCACGTCGGGGGTCTTTTGTTATCTCGGTTATTTACGTTTTTTAGCAGCATGTAATAAACCTACAAACAACGGGTGCGGTGCCAGTGGCCGTGACTGAAACTCCGGATGAAACTGAACCCCAACAAAGAATGGGTGATCTTTGACCTCGACAATCTCAACCAAACGATTGTCGGGTGATGTGCCGGCAATCACGAGGCCGGCCTTTTCAAGCTCGGCGCGATAGTCGTTGTTGAATTCGTAACGGTGGCGGTGACGTTCCGAGATTACTGCCTCAGCATAGGCTTTGCGGGAGATTGAACCGTCGGCCAACTTACATTTATACGATCCAAGACGAAGTGTGCCGCCGTACTTCTTGCCTTTGACGTTATCCCTCTGGCCAGCCATGAGATCAATAACCGGATGATCGCTCTTGGGGTTAATCTCGGTTGTATTCGCCTTTTTCCAACCGAGCTCCGTCCGAGCAAACTCGATGACCGCGCACTGCATACCGTAACACAAGCCGAGGTATGGAATTTTGTTTTTCCGCACGTAGTTGATGGTGGCGATCTTGCCCTCGATACCGCGCGAACCAAAACCACCGGGAATAATCACCGCGCTAAGCTTATCGAGCTCCTTGAGCTTCTTAGGATCTTTTTCAAACTCCTCAGAGTTTAACCATTCGATCTTGGGCATGACTCCCGCAGCTGCACCGGCGTGTTTGATCGCCTCGAGCACCGAAATGTAGGCATCAGACAAGGTGAAATTACCAGTCGAGAAATACTTGCCGATAACGCCAATGCGTACTTCTTTGTGGCCATTCTTACGAGCCCTCACAAAAGCCTTCCAAGCGGAGAGATCGTTCTTCTTGGCTCGCAATCCAAAGCTCTTCAAGACTTTCTTAGCAAACTCCTGCTCTTCGAACATGTCGGGGATATCGTAAATCGAGCTCACGTCTGGCGCCGAGATAATATGCTCGGGTGGAACCTGACAAAACTGAGCAATTTTTTCTTTACGAGGCTTGTCCATGGCTTGCTCAGAGCGCCCAATAACAAAATCCGGCAGGATACCCGCACTATTCAAGGTGCGCACGGCATACTGCGTCGGTTTGGTTTTCATCTCCCCCACTGATGGCGGTACTGGCAAATAACTGACCAGGGCAAACTTTACGTTCTTACCGTGCGCCACCTGCATCATGCGCCCAGCCTCGAGAAACAAAATATTTTGATACTCACCGACAGTCCCTCCCACCTCAATCAAGGTGATGTCAGCTTTGGCAGACTTGGCAGCAGCCTCAATGCGACGGATAACTTCTTCGGGAACATGCGGAACGACTTCAACGCATCGCCCGCCGTATTCAAGGTTACGCTCGCGTTCGATAACGGATTGGTAAACACGACCCGTGGTCATATAATTGATCTTGGTGATATCGACTCCCAGATAACGCTCATACGTACCGATATCCTGGTCCGTTTCATCGCCATCGATAGTTACAAAGACTTCCCCGTGCTCGACCGGATTCATGGTGCCCGCATCAACGTTGACGTAGGGGTCGATCTTAATAGCCGTCACCGCATAACCCTTCGCTTTGAGCGTTAGTCCGAGCGCAGCCGTCGATGTCCCCTTACCGACGCCACTCATGACTCCCCCAACCACGAACAGGAAATGGTGTTTCATATACAATTTACTGGGTAGAACGCTTTTTATTTAATCTGATTCGAGGCGCGGGGAAAAAAATTCTGAGGTGTAGGTAACCCTACGGTGAAGGATTTCTGGGGCCCCGCAACAAATGAAGTAGGTTAAATAAAAGTGTTCTACGAGCTACTTTCTACCACAACTCGGATAGTGGCTTCAAACCCCGAATCGAATGAGATGGGGACATCTTGGGAACCGAGCGCAGTTATTGGCTCCATCTTGATGGCACTCTTGGGGATTTTATAGTCGAGTTCTTTGAGGGCAGCCCGAACCTCAGTAGCTGTTACAGGAGCTACCATCTCGCCTTTCTTCATGGGGGCCTGAACCACCACCTCCATACCGTCGATCTCGCCTGCCAGTTCTTGCTCAGGGGAAATAGCCTCAGGTTTTACTGATTTTAAACGTTTAACCTCTTCCTTGTCTGTCGCTACCGAGCTTGCAACCTTTACGGCTAGATGTTGAGGAAACAGAAAATTAACAGCGTAGCCATCTGGTACATCGACCGTGGCGCCTTTGGGTCCGAGTGAATTTACGTCCTCGAGGAGGGAGACATGCATACCCGCAAAGCCTTCTTGATGATGCCTATCATATCCCGATAACTGGAGCGCTTGAGAAGTTCAGACGCTGGCACCCAAGCCACAGCTCGAATATTCTCTCCGCCCTTCACTGGCTTGGGGCGAATTAAATCGGCCTCAAGCGGTGCCTCAAACAAAAAGTAGTGAATATACTTATGGATGAGCTTGCCCTTGTGGACAAAGCGGTCACGGAACCAGATATCGATACTTTCAAGACGACAAACGTAACGCAAGCCCGTCAGACCCATTTCTTCCCTAATTTCACGAACGGCACCGTCGCGATACTTCTCGCCCTCTTGCACATGACCCTTGGGAAAAGCCCACTTACCGTAGGAATCAACGACCATCGCAAATACAATACCTTCTTTGGTACGTTTAAAAACTAGGCCACCACATGAGACCTCAGTCCGGTGTCGTTCACGCTCGCCCTTATTGCGTCGCGAGGAAATTGACCGCCGCTTCAAGTTGGGGATCGGTGTCGACATGTACTTCGTCCAATGAATAAGGAACCACCTGATCTGGGACAATACCTTCTTTATCAATCGATCGACCAAGTGGAGTCAACCAGCGAGCTACCGTAATCTTCACGGCGCTACCGTCAGGTAACTCGTGATACTCCTGAACGGAACCCTTACCAAAGGTTTGTTCGCCCATAACTGTCGCCTTGTTGTAATCCTGAAGTGCTCCAGCCAAAATTTCTGAGGCCGAAGCCGAACCACCGTTCACCAAAACTACAGTCTGAGTATCTGCTAGGAGTGGTACTCCTTGGCCCTTCAGATCAGTCTTATCCTCACCGGTATCCTCAATTACTACCACCTTATCACCAACCCAGTAACCCGCCAAGATGATGGAAGCATCAAGTAAGCCACCCGGATTATTACGGAGGTCAACAATCAGCTCGTCTGCGCCCTCATCTTGAATGGATTGCACGGCTTCGGCGAATAATCGTGGTGTTTCGTCATTAAATACGTTAATGCTGATAACAGCGATCCCATCATCACGTACTTCCCAACTCACGCTATCGATCTTGATTTCATCGCGAACAATCTGCACATCAAAGGCGTCTTGACCGGCACGGCCAAGCTTCAGAGTCACTGTAGTCCCCTTTTCGCCCCGGATCTTGTTCACGGCCTCGTTGACCGACATCCCCGCCGTATCTACGCCATCAATCGCTAAAATGCGATCTTCTGGCCGTAAATCAGCCCGCGCGGCCGGCGTATTTTTGATCGGCGAAACAACCACCACGTTAGCATTATCATCCAACCCAATCTCAGCTCCAATACCAAAGAAGGTACCGTCGAGTTGTTGATTGAATTCCTCAGCGAGTTTAGGTGTAAAGAAGGTTGAGTACGGGTCCTCAAGGCCCCATACCATACCCTGCAGAGCCCCGTAAAAAAGATCTTTGTCTTCCGCCGGGCTATCTACATATTCGCTCTTTACCAGGCTCCAGACATCCCAGAACATGTTGAAACTCACATCGTCATCCAACCACTCAGGAGCCGGACCGTTTACACCTTCAACGTCGCCAACGGCGGTCTTATTTGGTGACAGATTCCCCGGTGCCTCTCCTAAGGTGTAGCCAAAAACGAAAAAGAAGGCAGCGAAGCCAGCGTAAAACAGGGCTTTTAGCGGTGCCGAGAGCGGCGAACGCGGTTCAGGAGAACTTAACATATGGAAGGATTGTAGCATGTTGGCCGAAGGCTGAAAAATCTGCTATGGTAGGCTACATGCATATCACGTTACGTCGATTTCTTTTCGTCTTTTTCGCTCTAGCTTTTGTAATAACCGCACCGCTCGTGGTGCTGTATACAGCAGGCTATAGGCTAAATATTTCTAACCGTAGCCTCCAGCAAACGGGAGTTTTAGCTATTACCACCTTTCCTCGAGGAGCAAGCATCGTTCTAAGTGGCCAAGGCTTGGCACAAAAGACCCCTTACGTCGTCCAGCGCATTATGCCAAACACCCATGACGTGATCCTTAATAAGAAAGGTTACCACGAATGGAGCCAGCGCGTCCGAGTCGACGAAGGAAAAACGACTTATCTTAGTGCACGTTTATTTGCGGTCAGTGAACCGGTAATTCTCGGAGCTGCAGACTCGGCCCTAGCCTTACGCTCTCGAGATACCGTGAACCTTATAACCATCGAGGACCCGAGTGTCAACTTCTTCAACAACGGTGCTAACGTGGAGGTTAGAGCCGGAACTGGCGCCTCTGATCAGCTCATCGCACTACTGCCGCCTGGCGAGTACCGTCTGCTCGAAGAAGATCCAGAATACATCCTCATTACCGAAACTCGCAATGTCGCTTTCATTGTCGCTCGTCAGGGCGGAGAGGTGGTAGAGCTACCTAAACGCCTTACCGCCTTCGACTGGCTTGCCAGCGAAGATCTGTTGATCTGGACCGACGGTTCAGAGGTGAATACCTATGACGCAGTCACCGGTGAAGATACTTTTATTACTCGTGACGGTCAGTCAATCATTGATGTCACCTGGCATCCTGAAGCGGATAGTTTTTTCGTAGCCACCGCCACCACACTGTCGGCCTACGATCGCTCAGTCCACGAAACGCGCGAAGTAATTACACTCCTTTCAGATGTGACCATCGTGGACATGTGGCTGAATGCTTCCGGCAAGAACCTCTACTATCTCGATAGCCTACCCATCGAAACAGACACGGAGCCTACTTTTGTCCACGAACTGACCCTAACTTTGTAAAAAGTCATTCAAGGCGTCAATTCGAGAGCGCAGCTGTGGAAATTTTGTATTCAGCAAAGCAGCAAAGCGTGGTCGAGCGGCAGGTTTAGGAAAATCTTTTGAGCTCACTGGCTTACGTGGCGTACTGACATTTTTAAGATTAAAAAATTCTTCAGCAAACTGGTACCAGGTCACACCCAGTCCAGAGTTTACTAAATGGTAAATACCTGGCTCGAAATTGCTACTGACAAGCTGGTAAATACCCTGCGATAAATCAAGGGTATATGTAGGGCAACCGACCTCCTCGTCAACAATCGATAACTCCGGCTTACTAGCAGCCAAACGCAACATCAAGCTCACGAAACTTTCTTTCGCCTCAGCCGAGTTGGCCGGGCGTCCAAACAATTTTGAAGTTCGGACGATAAAGTATTTTCCCCCAGCCTGCTCTACCAGCTCCTCACCGGCAGCCTTTGTTTCTCCGTACCTAGAAATCGGGCGTCGCTCATCGATCTCGATGTAGCCCTCAGGTTTCTCACCCGGAAAGACATAGTCAGTACTGACGTGCACAAAAGTAGCCTGCTGCTCACGAGCAGCCTCAGCAAGATAGCTAGGCCCCAAGGCGTTAATTGCGTACGCCTTTGTATAAATCTCGCTCTCCTCTACCTTATCAACCAGATTGTAGGCGGCACAGTTAACAATTGCGTCAGGCTTTTGCTCGGCCACTAACTTTATGACGGCCTCGCGATCGGTAATATCGAGACGCTCACGATCGAGCGCGATAACCTCATGCCCATGACCAGCAAAAATATCGGCCACGTCTTGACCGAGCGCTCCTTTGCTGCCAGTTACTAATATTTTCATAAACCCGCTCACCATCCCGACGTAAGAGCCTGTCCTGAGCGAAGACGAAGGAAGGGATTGGTAGCCCTGTAGGTTATCCGTTACGGAACCTAACCCCTCGTCGTCACTCGGGCTGGCAGTTAATTTTAAAACGGGAGATCGAGGTCCTTCAGCAGCGGCGCAGCCTGGTCACGAGTCGAGAGAATTGGCTCGCCCTCCACCGGCCACTGCACGTTCAATTCCGGATCGTTCCAGGCTACGTTACCATCACCGGCTTTATCGTAAGTGTTGGTGCACTTATAAACTACCTCGCAGTCGGTCAGAGAATAAAAGCCGTGACCGAAACCCTCTGGAATCCAGAGCATCTTGCTATTCAAGGCCGAAAGCTCGATCCCGAACGACTGCTTGTAGGTTGGTGAGTCCTTGCGGAGATCGACAGCTACATCCCAAATCTTGCCGCGAGTGCAACGTACCAGCTTGCCCATCGGTTTTGGTGGTAATTGAAAATGAATACCGCGCAAAACACCTTGTATCGAGCTCGAATGGTTATCCTGTCGGAATTCTGTCGGCAAACCGAGGGTGGCGAACTTATCGGCGTTGTAAACCTCCATGAAGAAGCCCCGGTCATCTCCAAAAATCTGAGGAGTCAGGATAAGCAAGCCATCGATGGGCGTTTTTTCAATCGTCATAGAACTCGACCAAATTGCATTTTAAACCATTCACGATACGCGGCGCTCTGACGGATTGGTCGCCACCAAGCTTCGTTTTTGCGGTACCACAGCACCATGTCTCGCAAGCCCTCTTCAAAGGTCTGACTTGGCTGCCAGGCCAGATCGCGGTTGATCTTGGTGTAATCAATAGCGTAACGACGATCTTGTCCGGGGCGATCCTTCTGGTACTCCAGCATGTTCTCCGTCAGTCCCATGACGTTCAGCAACGCCTTGGCAGTATCGAGTACGCTGTATTCCGAATTTCCTCCCATCATGTAAGTCTCTCCGCTCTTGCCCTTCTCGATAATCGAGATGATACCCTGAGCATGGTCGTGAGCATGAATCCAATCTCGGATCTGCCGGCCATCACCGTGAATAAAAATCGGATCACCGTCGATCAAATTCGTAATAGCGATCGATAAAAACTTTTCAGGATACAAGAACGGACCGTAGTTGTTGGTACAGTTAGAAATAGTTGCCTGCAGCTGATGAGTGTCTATAGCTGCCCGCACCAAATGGTCCGAAGCGGCCTTGGTAGCGCTATATGGATTGCGGGGGCTGTACGGCGTCGACTCATTGAATTTTGCGTCAGTTGGACCAAGCGAGCCAAAGACTTCGTCAGTACTCACGTGGTGCATGCGCTTACCGTGCTTAACGCAGGCGTCAATCAAACGCTGAGTTCCGAGTACGTTGGTTAAAATAAACGGTTCAACATCCACGATTGATCGATCAACGTGGGTCTCAGCGGCAAAGTGCGCCACAATGTCGGCATCCTTCACAAGCTCGTCAACGATCTTCTTATCAACGATCGATCCGTACACGAAACGGTACTTGGCTTTGGTCTGGATATCGATGGTGTTCATCAAGTTTCCGGCGTACGTCAAGGAATCCAAATTCACAATCTCCCAATCCGGGCGTTCAGCCAGAACAGTCCGGATAAAATGTGATCCAATGAAGCCGCAGCCACCAGTTACAAGCACTTTCATATCATCAATCACCTTACAGGAAGCGGCCAAATCCGGTCAACCCTAAATATTGCAGTTCAGTTAGCCTAATTATCGCTATACGCTACTAAGCGATATTGGACCGGATCTTTTCAGCAATGCCCTTGAGTTCCTCTTGCGACGGATGAGTCTTTACGAAAGCGCGGGCTTCGCCCTCTTTACGCGGCATGATGTGCAAGTGCGTATGCAAAACATCTTGACCAGCCACTTCGCCGTGGTTCATGCCAAGGTTGTAGCCAGAAGCGCCGACAGCACGAGCGATTTTGGGAGCAAGGTCGTGAATAGCAGTCATGAGCGCACAGGCGTCTTCGACGGTATTAGCCGCAAGATTTTCGGCATGAGCCTTGGAAATCACCAAAGTATGACCAGGACTCACTGGGCCGATATCCAAGAAAGCTAAGACACGATCATTCTCGTAAATCTTGTGCGCGGGAATCTCGCCAGTCACCATTTTGCAGAAGAGACAGTCAGTCATATGTTTACTCTTTAACATCGCTCAAGGCTTTGAGCAAGACGAGTGGAAGAATTAAAACGATGATAGCAAGTACGAGCCGAAAAGCACCAAAGGCTCCAGCCGCCTGAAAAACGAGCAGGGACAAAATGATCCCAATGCCGACTGCGACAACTTCGAAACGTCGTTGAACTGCCAACGTCGCCTTACTTGTAACCAGTGTGCCGAGGCCGCATACGACCGCGATCAAAGCCACCGGGTAAATTGGGAAGACATAACTGACAAAGCCCGGCACCTGCCACTCAACATACGCCAAGGCTAAAAATGTCAGGCTGGAAACTACATAGCCGGTATACCAAAGATGACGCATATTACGGAAGCAGAAACTTAAGCAAATATTTGAGCTCGCGCGCAAGTTGGCCAACCGAAGCAGGTGCCTTTTGGAATTTCACCGTCACTGCATGTACCGCTACTTGACCAAGGTTATCGTGGATGCCGGGAGCGGACAGAGCAAACTTATACGCGCCATTCTCAATGGCTAAAGTGCTGGCCTCAAAAGTTGCGCCGGCGACTCGCCAACCGTCTACGGTCTGCACAGGTGCCACGTTAGCTAACACATGCTCAACTTCAGCATTCTCAAGATCGGTAAAGGCGGTAACTGGCAAAGGGTCTGGGTCAAAAAAGGCATGGCGACTAAAGGCGTACTTTCCTTCCCCGGTCACCTTAACATCGCCCACCGGACTCTTCAGCTCGCTCACCCCGGTGCCCGGAACCAGCGAGGCGTATTTCGCCCCCACCTGATCAACGGTAACAGGAGTTCCGCCGACTATCACCGTCTGTAATCCCTCGGTATGTTGAGTCTCAAGAGTCACGCGCTCTGCATCAGTGAACAGGGTGGTCGTTCTTGGTGCCGGTAAGTAGCCAACGTCGTCGCCAATGAAGACTCGATTTTTTGCCACCAGATAACGCTGCGATGTCTCTACCGATCTCCAAATGATGTCTGAAGTACCTGACAGGGCAAGTCGATACACGCCTTCTGGCCAAGCCCGACCGCTAAGATCGATAAACGTTTTCTCCGAGGGCTCTTGGTTATCGTAAATATTGCCATCGTCACGGATGACAAACTCCGTCATCAGATTTCCATTCTCGTCATACACTTTTACAAAACCTTCGTCGGCTCCGTAAGTGCGATTAACGTCGGTGTACAGCACCTTAAACTGAAAGTCCTCCCCCTTGATGTAGGTCAGAAGCTCATGCGGACCACGCAGACTCACATCGAATTTTTGACGAGCACCAAGCGGCACATAATTAGCCTGGCGATACGGTGTTGGGAAAGTGGTTCGATACGTGGCCACAATAGCTCGATCCAGAGGAGTTTCTAAAAAGTTTTGATAGGCTTCACTCTGAGGATCACGCGAATAGATCGCTAACCGATCGCTAAGGTCGTGGCGGGTCCAATCGAGATCCTCGAGCAGCGCATTCGAGAGTGGTTGAAAATCAAAAGCTTGGGCAGCCACGTCTTTCAGACCGCCAATCTCAAAAGTTGGCGTTCCTCCCGGATCAAAAGCTACCGTCACACTTACCTTTCCAAAATTGCCGGCTGGGGGCGTGACGGAAAAATACACAGGTTCGTCGAGGAGGGTCACAAAGCTGCCATCGCCATTGTCCATCACTGAGCTCACACGATCGTCCGGGAGGAGTCGCTGTACAAAAGGTGAAATATCACCCATCTCGTAGGCTACAACTCGCTCGCCCGAAGGCACCAAGTAATGCCACAATAAGCCTCCAAATAGGAAGACAGGCAAACTCCAGATAATTAAGCGAGCGGCTAAGGTGTTCATGTTAGTTCTTCACGAAACGATACAACGACTCTTCACTCAGCGTCTCGATAAATTCGATTCGTACACCAAGCGGCTTAAGCTTTTGATCGTTTAAGTAGGCCAGATCCTTGGCTGGCAAGGTAATGCCAAAATAATACACCGGGGCCTGCTCGAGCATAGCTGGAAGAGCGGCATATGTCGCCTCACTTCGCAACGGAACAACTACCCGGCGTTCTGGGAACAGGTATTTGTCGGCTCGATCAGCCACGATAATTGACTCGGTTTCCGTGGCCGACAAGATGCGCTCACCTTTTACGATAAACGTCGCCAGTGCAGCGCGGCTCGGCTGATAACCATCATGCCCGAAGAAGACGAGCTCGAGGGAGAGCAATGTGGCCAGAACAACAATACCGCTCGTGAATGCGAGACGTAACCTCGAACGATCGCCCACCATATAGACGAGTGTCCGAGCTCCAAAGATGCTCGCCAGAGCAAAGAGTGGCAACCAGTAACGGACGTGTGAGTTACCTAGAGAAATAATTGACGGGTCCGGATTGTCGATAATTTTCCAGCTACCATAAACAATCGCGAACCAGGTTGCTAGGGCGAGTGTGAAAACTGCCAGCGTCCGCCAGAGCTGGCGTCGGTCGTTATTCTCAACTACCGCTAACACCAAACCAACAAGCGCGAGCACACTCATCCAGGGATACAGTTTAAAACCGTAATTCATGACGTTGTTCAAAATAACTCGTTCATGAAAACCGAAAGGTAAAAGCAAATTGGTTTTTGGCTGGTCGATTACAGCCGTAACTTCGGTATCGCTGATGACGATGGCTGCGTAGGGGTACCTCGCAGTGTAACCATTGGTGAGTGGCCCACCGTATGTTGCGGCATTGAGGAGCCCAAGCGTGCTAAGCGCGAGCGCGAAGCCAAGAGCAAAAGTCACCAGCGCTCGCCAACCAAGCTGCGCGCGATAAACCGCAAAGACCGCCACGATTGCCAATGTCAGCCAGATAATCTCCGAAGTGCGGACAATTAAAGCCGCGCCAAACAAGGCTCCGCCAATGCCAAAGTCGATGAGTCTAAGCTGGGCCCGATAACGGTCACGTGCTCGTGATGCCAAAGGCCGCGCCAAGCACCACCACAAGCCGGCAACAAGCAGTGCCAGAAAAGCCACGTTATGCATCATCACTCGGCCGGTGTAGTACCAAAAAGCTGGGTGAATCAAGAGCAGAAAGGCGGCCGCGTCAGCCAAAAGCTCGTCTTTAAAGACACGTCGGATGATGTCGCGCCAAAGCATGACTGCGAGGACGGCGAGGAGTGGCGTCACTACATACATCGCAGCGTCGCCGAAAATGGTCCCGACGACTCCAAGCAAAACTACAAAACCAATAAAACTTGCCGGTACAATCGCCGCACCAAAACCGACGACACTACGTGGGTGCAGAAGCCCACCAAGTTCCTCGTTTAAACTTTCAGGGATCGATAATTCGCCAGTGTCGGCGAATGCTTTTGCAAAGACGTAGGCGGCATTCTCATCGGGAGACACAAAAATCTCACGAGCAAAAGGCCAGCTCAAAACTAACGTCGACGCAAAAAAGAGGACGAGTATGATCCCCCAGATCAGGCGTCGGGTGGTCATAGCTAAAGTGAATAAGTAATCACCGCTACCCCAGAGAACAGCAACGAAGCCACTAGGACCCATTCACCAATCTCAATAAGGAAAGGTAAATTGAACATGATGCCGAGTAACAATAAGGTAAGTGAGGAAAATTGCAGAAACATTTTAATCTTGCCCCAAACATTGGCGGCCATAACGGTGCCAACATAACGTGTCGAGGCCCAACGCATGGACGGAAGAATGTCGAGCATGAGGGCCGCGAACACAATCACCGGATGAAAATGCTGGAGCGCCACCAACATAGCCACCGATCCGATCAAAAGCTTATCGGCGATAGGGTCAAAGAAAATACCCCAGGGCGTAACCTGCTTACGTACCCGAGCCACCGAACCATCAAGTGCATCAGTCGCGGCCGCAAGAATAAACAACGGCACTCCCCAGACATACTGTTCAGTAAACAATAGCCAGAGAACGATTGGGGTTAGCAAAAAACGCACTACCGTAATATGATTAGGGTGGACGAAATGAGGTACAAAAGGCAAAATAACCGCCTTCATCAGGTAGTCGTGAGGATAGAGTTTCGTTAAATCGCGTTGAGTGCCAATCATGCTATAGTTTTGCTGTGTTTCGTAAACTTTTGCCAATTTTAGCACTAATCCCCGTTCTTGTCAGCGCCTACAGCCTGCACCAAGCCTGGTTTGGAATTCTCGCGCTCCTGTCTTACCTGGTGGCCTGCGGCTTGGCAATTGGCCCAAGACTAGCACCCACCAGTCCACGCCCGCTCCAGTTAGGCCTGGGAAGCATGGCGACCATCGCCGGGATGAGCATTCTCGGCAGCGCAGTTTATTATAGCGCGACCGTAACCACCGAAAGCCTGCTCGTTGCCTTGATCGTGATCGCAGCTATCGCGGGCATAGTTCAGAAACCCACCGATCACCTCAAGCCACTCAAACCAGATCACCGCCTAGATACCGGGCTCTTCAGCCTGGGGCTCTTAGCAATCTTGGGCTGGTGGATCGCCGTCCTCACGAACGACATTAGCGAGCCTACTCGTTCACTCTGGTTAGTACTTGATCCCTTTACTCTCACCGCACTCGGACTAGCCGCCTGCTGTACGCTCACCCTCATCTTGCGCCGTCGCTCGGCTTATTTGGCGTTATTACTCCTAGCTACTCTCCTCTTCTCCGCCACCTCGGTCGCAGCAACAATGTACGGCCTCGGTTACGGCTTCGATCCGTTTCTCCACCGCGCCACCGTTACGCACATTGCTGAACACGGAACCATAACCCCGAAGCCGCTCTACTACATCGGCCAGTATGCGCTCGAGCTCATTGGCATGAAACTTTTTGCCCTACCTCTGTTCGCGCTCGACGCTTTTCTCGCCCCCCTTCTAGCCGCCTTCGGCATTGTGATTGCGCTTGCGGGGCGCCAAGCTAGCTTAAAACCACCGAGCGTCATGCTTGCGAGCCTGCTCTTTCTTCCTCTTGCCGCCTTCGTCCAAACTACTCCCCAAGCCTTGGCCTTTGTATTCACCGCCTGGGCCTTATTTACCTATCCTCGTCCGCGTCTTGCCCCTGCAATCTTTGCGCTAGCGGCCGTCATTACCCATCCGCTGGCCGGCATTGGTGCAATCGTTTACGTAGTCCTCATTACCTTAGACGATCTTCCAGACCGCTATCGATCCCTCAGTCTTGCAAGTATCGCTGCCGTAACTTTATCGGCTGCCGTGGCTATTCCCGTAGCCTTCGTTGCTCAAGCTAAGCTCGCAAACCTGACCCTTGGTTTCAACTTGCAAAACATTTTCAAACTCTGGCAGCTCCCGATCGACAGCTTCCTTACTACGCAGTACAGCGCCTGGGGTGACACAGCCTACTTCTTCATCGGCAATACTTTCCTGATCGTGCTCGCGCTGGCTATCATCGGCATTATCCTCACGCCCAAAACAAAATACGGCTGGTATGTGCCGGGCCTGGTTGCGGCAGCAATGTTTGTGAACTTTATTATTCTCAGCTTAGGTTTTGATTTTACCTTCTTGATCGCCTACGAACGCATGGACTTTGCTCTGCGTCTCCTCACGCTAACCACACTGTTCCTACTGCCCTACGTGGCCGTACTCCTGTCCATGATCTGGGCCAAGATGCAAACCGCCCCCGTTGGCCTACGAGTTGGCTTTGTCATTCTGCTCTCAATCTTTTTCGTCACCAACGTCTACGCCGCCTACCCCCGCCACGACAACTACGCCCGTTCATCGGGCTTCAATGTCGGAACTGCGGATTTTGAGGCTGTCACCGCCATTGAAGACAGGGCTGCCGGCCAAGACTACATCGTCCTTTCAAGCCAGGCCCTAGCCTCTGCCGCAGTTCAAGAATTGGGCTTCAAACAGTATTATCACGACGATATTTTCTTCTACCCCATCCCTACCGGTGGACCGCTTTATCAGTATTTCCTCACCCTGGTTGAAGAGCAACCAAGCAGAGGCACCATGCTTGAGGCCATGGATCTCGCCGGTGTCGATCTCGCCTTCTTTGCCGTTCACGACTACTGGTGGCAGGCCCCGCAAATTATTGAAAATACCAAAGCCCTTGCCGACGACTGGTTTGCTGTCAGCAACAACCGTGTCACCATTTTCATCTTTAAGCGCTAAGCTTCACTGGCTTCGGAAACTTCTTTGGTCTGGTGCTTCTGAACAATCGAAGTAATAATCTCGAGCAAACGGTCGGCGTATTTGTCTAAAGCGAAATCAGCTACCGTCTCACGGATCTTATCGCCGGAGGCAATCAATTGGTCTTTGTGAAAATCAAGTTCGTCAACGGCTCGGATGAAATCTTTTTGATCACCTGGAGTAAACAAATACCCTGACACCCCTTCCTGAATCAACTCGCCAACGCCGCCAATGCGCGACGCAATGACTGGTAAACCCGCGTTTAAGGCTTCGTAAATAACAGTGGGAGAATTCTCATAACACAAGGACGGCACCACAATGGCATCAACGACAGAAAAAAACTTACTCAGCTCTCCCGGTGGCATGTAGCCCAAGTAACGAATATTTTTATCTTGTTCAGCCGCCTGCTCTACCAGCGGACGTAATTTACCGTCGCCAACAATTAAGAGACGACGATCTTGAGATAGTTGCTTATAGGCCTCAAGTAAAAATTCGATACCCTTATGACTTGCCAACTGACCAACGAAAAAAAGTCTAAGTGGTCCTGGCGGGCGCTGCAAGGGTCGGGGTGAGCTATACGTTGGCGGCGGGTTGCGCAAGACACGAATCTTTGTGTGCGCAAAAAAACCAGCCTCAAGGTAGGCGTTTTTTAGATACTCAGAGGGGGAAAGAACAATGGCTGGGTCACCAATGCGAATCCGACAAAAATACTGGTAGAGCCGATAAAAAGGCTTGGTCCCAAAGGCCATCTTTTCCTGGCCCGCCAATAACAGTCCGGAGGGATAGAGAAGTTGGAGATCGTGAAGTACATGAATGTGTGGGATCTTTGCGGCCCGAATGACGCGTGGCGTATTCAGTCCGATGCCCTTCAGGTTATGAGTAATGACTACGTCTGGATGTTCGTCAGCCAAAATCTTACTCACGTTAACCGAAGAGCTCCAGCTTAGAGCATCGATAATGTGCCAAAATAAACGTATGAACTTTGGAAATTTATAGTCATCGAGGGTGAAGTAAATATTTCTTGGAAAGAAGCGATAAACTCGTTCCGTACTCGACCGATCGAGAGCGATATGTTTACCAAATTTTCTGGGCTGTCCGGTAATGACAAAAACATCATGTCCCATTGCAAGCAATTGGCCAACGGTACGCACAATAACATTCTCAGCCCCGCCCCGAGTATGCGGCGGATAGAGATTGGTAATAATCCCAATCTTCATAACTACGATAATGCAGTGATCCTTTTGTACACCTCAACCAAGCGATCCGCAAGACTCTTCGGGGTGTAATGAGCCTCTACGCGCTGTCGAGCCACAACCCCCATTTGCTTAGCGAGCTCGGGGGTATTCAGGAATTTTTGCATCGCCTTCTCCAGCGGTTCTTCAATTCCTGGCTTAACCACAAAACCTGTGTCGTTATCAAGCACAAGCGTACGAACGCCCGGAAGATTAGACACAATTGACGGCAAGCCCGAAGCCGCTGCCTCAAGCGTCACAAGTCCAAAGGCCTCGCTCTTGCTCGTAGAGGGCAACACATGCACATCGGCAGCTCGATACGCTCGCGGCAGGTCCTCCTCGCTAACAGCGCCCGCAAAAATAACTCGGTCAATGATGCCAAGTGCCGCGGCAAGATCCTCATAAGACTTCCGCATATCGCCGTCCCCCACAATCAGCAGCCTCCAGTCATTTTGCGCATCCAAATGAGCCGCAGCTCGAATAAGCACATCGACACCCTTAAAGGAGTGAGCTCGATCAAGTCCACCAACAAACATAAAGACGCAGGCCTTCGCCGGAAGACCGTGTGCGGCCCGGAAATCATCGTCTCGTCCTGGAGAAAAACGCTGTTCGTCTACGCTGAAGGGCATTTCGACTAGCTGAGGGTGCTGGAGGCCGATCGACTGAGCATAGTCGAGTGAGCTCACGAATACCGCCCTGGCTCCACGAACGATCCAGGGCTCTATCAGTGCGCGATGCAACCGGAAAATCACATCACGCCAGTCACCCGTCTTCGGCTGCATGTGATAGGTCATGACATACGGCTTGCGGCGAAGCGTGGACCATAGCCACACAAAAACATCTGCTCCGTAAAAAGTGTAATGCAAATGGACAAGGTCATGGCCATTAAGTTTGGTAACGAGCTGCGGGAGGACCGCGGCGTTGCCAAAAGCTAAAACTGGCATGAGGTATTGAGCTTCAGGATTCTGCTCGCGCCCGTCATAGTCTGGCGTAAATATCCCCACCTCAAAACTACGAGCCTTTAGCTCGCGGGCATCGCGTGCAGCCACCGATCCCATACCTCCTCTGTAGGGTGGGTAAACGGGTGTCACGATTGCGATTCGCTTATTGCTTCCTCCCCCAATCATGGGGGAGTTAGAGGGGGCAATCATATGACTACCAAAAAACAATTTTCCGTCCGGCTTGAAAAGCCTCATCAACGGCGGGATTGATCAGCTTATCCATAAGCGGACTAGCGGTCTCTTGAGCCTCGATCTTACCAACCACAAACTTGAGGAAGTCTGCATCTCTAATAACACGTAGCGCCTGAGCTCGCTTACGCATACTCCATAACAATTTCCAAGTACGCGGATGGAACCACTGTCCAAAGGCCCAAAACTTAGCCTTGATCCAACCACCCTTCAGCGCCATTAACCACGTGCCAAGCTCAATACCCACTAGCAAAGGCGAAAATAGCAACAAAGTGGCTGGCTTGTAATACGCCAACACAACCAAATGGCGATACAACTCCATCCAGGCAAACTTCTTGGGATTGCGGCTGAACTTGTAATCATGATAGGCAAAGGCTTTAGTCGCCAAGACATTGCGATAGCCAGCAAAACGCAAACGCATACCAAGCTCCAGATCTTCGTGATACATAAAGAAACCTTCTTCAAGCAAACCTACCTTTTGCAAAGCCGAAACGCGATACAAAACCGCGGCGCCGCTCGAGTAAGCAATATCTTCACCATCCTTCACCACTATATCGCTCATCTGCTTGCCGTTATCTCGGGCAAAGCCGTAACCGGCAATATGAATGACTCCCCCCGTGACATTAACCTTATCAGTCTCTTGCCAAAAACTTACCAGACACTGAACGGACCCAACTTCAGGTGATGCTTCAGCTAAACGAACAGCTTCAGTTATCGCCTCAGGGGCTAACTTCAAGTCGCCATTGTGAAGAAAAGCATAATCAAAATTGTTTTCAAGCGCGTAGCGTAGGGCTAAATTATTATTTCCAGCAAAGCCTCGGTTCTGACCGTCGTCGAGTAACACCACTTCCGGTAAATCCTGACCCGAACGAGGCAATATCTCAGTCCGAATAACTTCAGCAATCCCGTCAGGAGAACCAGCGGGGACCAAAATAAACGTCAGGCGATCTTTAGGGTAATCAAGCTTTGCGACCGCTTCAGCGATGTCCTTCAAATACGTTCTCATGCCGTAGCAGAGGTACACAATGGCAATTTTTGGTTGCATATTACTTTTCGCCTCCCTCTCCCTGCAGGGGAGAGGCTAGGTGAGGGTGGTTGGCGCTACCGGCTCGCTCAATCGCCGCCTGACGTACAAGCTCAGTTATCTCATCAGAAAATTGCTGCTGTTTTAGCAGTAAGCGATGAACCACATAAAACAACACCACCACGCCGATGTACACGAGCAAGTCAGCTCCGCGACCAACACCCACGGCCTCGGCAATAATGCCGGTGGTGTCAGGAGTAATGGCCACGACGGCGACGCCAATCCAGAAAACACACAAAACAAAAAACCAGTATTTCGAAACCTTACGGGCCCGATACTGCTTCCAGGTTTTGAGAATGGCGAAGGCAGCAAAGGCTACCAGAGCAATTTGAAAAACCATATTAGCGAACAAATTTCTTTTTCAAGAGGTCTTTCACAATCTCGAAGGCTCTAAACGTGGACGGGCTCTTCTGAAGCGTGTCAACAGAATAGCGAATGGTAACAGGATGCTCCCTGTAACGCAAGGCCTTCACTTTTATCAGGTCAAGAATCTCTGAAGCGTGCGCCATTCGATCCAAACTGATCCGGATGTCTTCCGCAGCCGTACGAGACAAGGCCCGAAAACCATTTTGAGAATCAGAAATACGAATCCCTGACAACAAGAAGGTAAACAACACTCCGGCACGCAACACCAGACGGCGGAAAGTTGGCATATTCTCTGCCTGCTTTCCAAGAAAGCGAGACCCGAGCACGATATCAGCTTCACCTAGCATGATGGGCGTCACTATGCCTTCGATATCGCTTCCCTGCATCTGACCGTCGGCATCAAAGTGAACAATAATATCCGGGCTCAAGTATTTGAGCGCGTAGTCTGTGGCGGTCTGCAAGGCCGCACCCTGGCCACGATTCAAATGGTGAGTGAGCACAATAGCACCCGCCTCCTCGGCAATCTGACCAGATCGATCCGTACTCTGGTCGTCTACCACCACCACAGCGTGCGTATGCGCCAAAGCATCACGAACAGCCGCGCCTACGCGAGTCTCTTCGTTGTAGGCGGGTATAACTGCGACTATTTTCATAGTAGATAGTAGACGGTAGATAGTTAGCACCAAAAATACTTTTCTGTCCATTACCGCCATCTACCATCAACTATCAACCGTCAACTCAGCCTCCATTCGTCAACAGCAGCTTATTGGCGCGAACATAGTCAATCGTCTTCTTCAGGCCATCGTCTAAACGCACGAGTGGTAGCCAGCCCAATTGCTCCCGAGCTTTTCCAAGGTTGGGCAAGGCTAGTGGGATCATGTGAGCTAGTTGCGGCTCGTAATCAATAGCTACTTCGCTTTCTGCTAGCGCCATGATCTTTTTAGCAACATCGGCGATTTTAAGATTCACGTCACTACCCAAATTGACCGGGCCAATCCCCTTCTCTGCACGCATGAGACGCAATAATCCGTCAACAACGTCTGAGACATACACCAAGGCCGTGGTGGTCGACTCGTCACCCATAATAACAACGTTCTTTCCATCCAAGACGTTCAAAACAAAATCTGGAATTTGGTGCCCATGAAAGAGCGGCATGCGCGGGCCATAGGTTCGGAAGATACGCGCGATCTTGGCGTCGAGCCCATACACGTCGCTGTAAGTTGCAAACATGGTCTCGGCAAAACGCTTGCCCTCATTCAACGCCGCTCGGGGATTCAGGTGATCAACAATACCGAGTTCAGTTTCATCGATGCCGTCAGTGTCCTGAGCGCGACTACCATAAACCGTGGCTGCCGAAGCCAGCAGCACACGCGATTTGTACTTCACGGCCGTGTCGAGCACGTTACGCGTACCGGCTGAGTTAGCCAACAAAATCTGCATCTTAAATTGCTCATAACCCTTCACCACCGTTGGCATGGCCAAGTGATAAATCTCCTGTACACCTAAGAACTTCACTTTAAAAGGCTCAAGCTCGGGAAAAGCCTCCAGGTCAAAGGGCTCGTTAATATCAAGTCTAAGAAATTGAAAATCAGGATTTCTCAACATGGGTTCGATATTTCGAACATGGCCGGTTGAGAAATTATCGATACAAATCACGCGGTTACCGTCCCGAAGTAACGCCTCGCACAAAAACGAGCCGATGAACCCTGCACCTCCCGTGACTAAGACTGTTTTCTTATCCATATTGCATATTGCCTCCCCCTCCAGCCATGGAGGGGTCAGGGGAGACGGTCATTTTTACCAGGCAGCCAAGTAGCCACCATGTGCTCCAACGATATTGTCACCCACGTAATCCAGTAAATCTCCCGTCAACGAATATACACTCACATTACCAGCTAACGATTGAGGTGAGAGCACAATGTCGGGTTCGCCATTTACATCGATGTCAGTCACACTCAACCGAAGTTGTGAGCCGGCCTCAAGTTGCGGAACAGCAAACCCGCCCCAGTACGCACCGATCTTATTATAAATGCGAATTTGAGCAGAAGCTCCAAGTCCGCCGACAGCAATGATCTCATCACGATAATCATTATCAAGGTCACCAACATCGACACGAACGCCAGTCATCTCCCCCGGGAAAGCGATAAAGTCGACAACGCGTGTACCATCCACGTTATAAATTGCTACCCGCGATTCCCCGCTCTCTGAGAACACCACAATCTCTTTCTCCCAGTCATTA
>Ga0163151_10001535_pt1 | contig 38450 bp, 34 predicted proteins | sample OliLakLV19MP5IB2_FD_145596 | JGI IMG/M metagenome (GOLD analysis project Ga0163151, IMG submission 145596) | Freshwater microbial mat bacterial communities from Lake Vanda, McMurdo Dry Valleys, Antarctica - Oligotrophic Lake LV.19.MP5.IB-2 | ecosystem: Environmental > Aquatic > Freshwater >... | reverse complement strand
ATTTTATTAAGAGAACTGAGACTACCATCTCTTAGAGTAAAATTAATTCCGTAAATTGGTATATTGTGGAATTTTCCAACAGTTCCCAGATTGAGCCATAGATCATAATCTTCAAGATGTTTAGTCTCTTCAGATTCACTATACCCACCGAACTGTAATGCGGAACTTTTTCTAAACATTGCACTTGAATGAACGAAACAATTCTTGCTTAAAATTTTTCTTCTTATGTCTCTATCCTTCTCTGGAACTAAATATCTAAATAATTCTTTCTTGTTATCATCTATCACTACAACTCCTGTTCCTATTAAAACATAGTCAGGATTTTTTTCTAAAAATTCTGTCTGTATTCTCAATTTATCTTGATTAACCCAAATATCATCGTCATCAATACGAGCTATATACTCACCTTTTGCTTCATGCAAACCTCTATTTAAAGATTTTTGAATACCTAAATTTATATCGTTCTTTATATACCTGATTCTGGAGTCGGCTTTTACAAGCCCTTCTATAACCTCTCTAGTGTTATCTACTGAACCATCATCTAACACAAGAAGCTCCAGGTCGGCATAGGATTGCCCCAAAACGCTCGCTACAGCATCTTTTATACGCTCCACTCCATTGTATGTAGGAAGTAATACAGATACTAATTTGGTCATATTCTTATCCAACTATCTGGTATTAAATCACTTATATTGATTGCAACATCAGCAAACCATTTTTTGGGAGTAATCACAATTTTATTTTGATAATCAGAAAGCCATGCCCCCCACCAACCAAATGTACTATTTGGAATAATAAAATTATTACACATACTCATCAGAAACAAATGCCCTTCCCCATCTAGCCCCATATATTTCTCTTCCACAAATATGGTGGGTATGGGAAACGACAAATTTTGCTTACACCAATTTACATCATCAGAAAAAACATATATTTTGTCAATTTGAGTTTTTTGTGTCACGTATTCGATACCCCTATCATAATAGTCATTATCTAACACATCATAAAGTTTATTACCCACATAATCCCCCCTTCTGATATTTATAGAAAGTGAATTGGTTTTCTTGATCTCTTCCGCTAGGTCTAAAATATCCTGAGAAAATTGCTTTTTAAAAGTAAAATCTTTTCTTAAAACATCTTCATATCCTTTAAAATATTTATAGCTTTGCCAATACCCATTTAGGTAGACGCCATCTCCAAAAGAAAAAACCTGTGGATCAAAATGAAAAAACCTTTCCTTGCCTTTAATTACTCGAATTTTATTTAAAATCTTAAACAAGAAAGCATTTTTTTGACACATTTTATACAAAAATGGTATTTCATATTCTGTTACCACTTTGCCGTAAATATTAAAAAAGTCTAAATCATACAGCCTTTTAGGCTTGAGGGTCAAACTATAAAAACTAGTATCTAATCCAAGATCAGTTTTATACTTTAATGATAAAACACGCCCCAAGGCATATTGAAACATCTGATTACCCAAGCCTCCTTGTAATCTCACAGTTATCATTTTATTCTTCTAAATTTTCTAAATACTTCTCTGCCTTCTTTATATATACCCCTTTTTCTGACATACGTTCTGTAGTAAGATTATATACCACTTGAGTTGCTTTTACATTATATTTATCTCCGAAATATTCTAGGGTTTTTAATGCACTTGAATCAGAAACTTTAGCTTCAATAATTTCAATCAAATTGTTTTTCTCATCATATAATGCAAAATCTACTTCTTTCATTTCTTTAGTTTTCAAAAATCCTAGAGAATATGAGTTCCCAGTAGTATCGCTCTTCAGTACTGTATGTTTATACAAAGCAAGAGCAACAAAGTTTTCAAATCGTGCACCAATATCAGTAACAACACCATAATCAAAAAAATAAATTTTGGGCTCTTTTAAAATTGATCGTGAGATTTTGTGTGTATATGGTCTTATGATAAATATAATATATAATGCTTCTAAAATTTCAATGTATTTCTTAACAGTAATAGCGGAGATACCTATATCTCGTGCAATAGTACTATAAGATAAAGGGGACCCAATTTTATTCTTCAATAACTGATATACCTGACGAATCGCATTTACTTTATCAATATCTTGAAATTCCAAAACATCTTGCCCAAGAAGGCTGTCTGTATATAAAGAACGCCAACGAGCAGCGTTATCAACACTTGATGCAAGTAACGGTTCAGGGAATCCACTTCTCTCCATTAATAAAGACATAGAATTATCAAACTTAATTCCTTCCATTTCAGCTAAAGTAAATGGAAAAAGATGATGAACATAAAATCTTCCGGCAAGTGAGTCCCCCACTTTTTTAAATGCATCCATGCGTGCGCTTCCTGTAACTAATATATGAATGGATTCTTTTCTAGTATCATATACACCTTTTAAATAGTTCTTCCACTTAGGCATTTTATGTATCTCGTCAAATACAATCAAGTCAACTTCAGGCATCCATGCTTCCTTTTTAATTATTTTTTGATGATCTGCATTGTCATAGTTTAAATAAATTGGATTTTTATATTCTTTCATTATCTTTTTTGAAAGCCATGTTTTCCCAACCTGACGAGGACCAACAATAAAAACCATCTTCTTTTTTAGGTCTAAAAGTATCTTTTTTTGTATTTTTCGTTCTAATTCCATCCTGTAGTGAATTTTTAATTTGTTAAATTTTTAGACTTTTTATATAAAAAATCTTTCATTCTTCTTTTTATCAACCGATTACCTTGCGTTGTTTTCAAATATTTTTCTCTTCTCCTAGCATCACTTTCTTCCATGCATGCTTCGTAATAAATTATTGTCCATGGTGTATATCTTTTTGTCGAAAAATTTAACCCTTGATTATGTTCTTTAAATCTCTTCTTTAGGTCAGAAGTATAACCCATATATAATTGGCCATTCTTTAAGCTTTGTAAAATATAAGTATAGAACATAATCTAATTAAAAATCTACTACGGGATCCATATATGACTATTCTATACGATAATATAGAATAGTCAAGACTATTCTATATTCTGCTTCATTCCAGCCTTATTTATATATACACCTCCTATGCAATAACCATTCTTGCCATATCAGATCCTATTTATTCTCTTTATACCAATCATAAGTTTTTTTTATGCCATCTTCTAAACTGACATTAGGTTTCCACCCAAGTGATTTAATTTTAGATATATCCAGTAATTTTCTCAAGGTGCCATCGGGCTTAGATTTATCCCAGACTATTTCTCCCTCATAACCCACAATTTCTTTGACCATGTTTGCTAATTCTAGAATGGATAAATCTTCTCCGACTCCTATATTTATAATCTCTGAATCGTTGTAATTGTTCATTAAAAAAACACACACGTTGGCTAGGTCGTCTACATATAAAAATTCCCTTTTGGGGTTACCAGTCCCCCACAATCCTACTTCTTTCGCATTATTATTCTTCGCATCATCAAATTTACGAATCAACGCCGGCAAAACGTGAGAATTTTCTAGATCGAAGTTATCGTTCTCGCCATACAGATTAGTAGGCATAACACTAATGAAGTTCGTGCCGTATTGTTTATTGTAAGACTGACACATTGTGATTCCAGCTATTTTAGCTATTGCATAAGCTCTATTCGTAGATTCAAGCTCGCCTGTCATTAAATATTCTTCTTTGATTGGCTGAGGGCAATTCTTCGGATAAACGCAAGAACTACCAAGAAATAGGAGTTTTTTCACTTTATTCTTATACGCAAAATCTATTACATTTGTTTCTATCATTAAATTATTTTTAATAAATTCTGCAGAATATTTATCGTTAGCAACGATACCCCCAACCTTTGCTGCAGCTAAAAACACATATTCTGGTTTTTCTTTAGAAAAAAATTCTTCCACACTAATCTGCGATGTTAAATCAAGGTCGGTATGATTTCTGGTTATAATATTTATATAACCATTTTTTTGTAATTCTCTGAAAATAGCAGAACCAACTAGTCCTCTATGCCCAGCGACATAAATTTTTGAATTTTTTTCCATATTATTTTAAGTAGTCAACGCTATTAAGTCCTCTTTCCGCAAATTCTTCTTTCATCATTAAATCAATCAAATCTTTAAATTTTACATCAGTATCCCATTTTAGTTTTTCTTTCGCTTTCGTCGGGTCTCCTAACAATAAATCAACTTCCGACGGTCTATAATAGTTTTCATCTATTTTGATTAAAACTTTACCGGAATTTTTATCTACCCCTTGTTCTTCTAAACCTGACCCTTGCCAAACAATATCGAAACCAAGGATCGACGCTGTGTATTCTACGAATTCTCGCACGGTATGGGTTTCTCCTGTAGCTATGACATAATCATCCGGCCCATCTTGCTGAAGCATCAACCACATGGCACGAACATAATCTTTGGCATAACCCCAGTCCCTCTTCGCGTCCAGATTACCTAAAAATATTTTATCTTTTTTACCAAGCTTTATATCCACCAGTCCTTCCACTACTTTCTTTGTCACAAAAGTCTTCCCGCGTCGTGGAGATTCATGATTAAATAGAATCCCATTACAGACAAACATCTTGTAAGCCTCACGATAATTTTTACAAATCATATGAGAAAATACTTTTGCACATCCATAAGGGCTAACTGGATTAAAGGGCGTGGTCTCTTTTTGCGGAGTCTCTAAAACTTTTCCAAACATCTCACTACTGCCTGCTTGATAAAATTTTATAGGATAATTCTGCTCTTTGATAACATCGAGCAATCTCAAAGTTCCGAGCGCGTCAATATCAGCTGTATATTCTGGAATATCGAAACTTACCCGCACATGACTCTGTGCGCCTAAATTATAAATCTCATTTGGCTTACTTTTATTGATTATGCTATTTATGCTGTTTGAATCAGACAGATCTCCAAAATGTAGATACAGCCGTTTGTTTAAAACATGCAGATCTTCATATATTTGTTCCAATCGAGCTGTATTAAAACTCGAAGAACGTCGGATCATGCCATGAACTTCATACCCCTTCTCCAGTAAAAATTCAGCCAAATAAGAACCGTCTTGTCCAGTAATACCTATGATTAAAGCTTTTTTTTTGTTTTTCATAATAAAATATTATTATATTCTTTCAATTCTTTTATGCCTTCTTCAAGGATAACGCACGGCTTCCAATTTAGAAACTCTTTGGCTTTTGATATATCAGCTTGAGTAGCTCGAGGTTCTATGCGTGGCAGAATGTTAATTACTTCCCCTCCTATCAACTTGGCAATATAATTTACAGAATATTGATTATTACTACCTATATTTAACACTTCACCATGACTCACCTTCCCATCTTTCATGGCTAAAATATTCGCCGAAACAATATCTTTGATATTTATATAGTCACGAGTCTGTTCTCCATCTCCTGTAATGGTCAATGGTTCATTTTTTTTACGAAATTCAATAAATCGGGGAATCACTGATGCATAAGCTCCTTTTGCGCTTTGTCTTGGTCCGTAAACATTGAAGTACCGTAAGGAAACAGTTTCCAACCCATAAATCTGAGCATAAAGCTTCATATAAACTTCACCAATATATTTCTGAGCTCCATAAGGAGACAGGGGGCTTACTTCCATACTTTCAACTATAGGTAAAGTTTCCTGATTCCCATATACAGCCGAAGAAGAAGCAAAAATAACTCTGGTAACTTTATTTATTCTTGAAGCTTCTAACACATTTAGTGTACCGATAACATTTATTTCATTAGTCTCTATAGGGTTCTCTATGGAATATTGCACTTGTGGAAAAGCTGCCTCGTGAAATACATACTGAGTATTTTTGAATATTGGAATTAATTTATCTTTCTCTCTTATATCTAATAAATGCAAAGTCGCTTTGGAGTTAACATTTTCTTCTTTACCTGCGGACATGTTGTCTACGATATGGACTTCATACCCTTTTTCAATAAGTGCATCTACAATATGTGAACCTATAAACCCAGCTCCGCCTGTAACAATTACTTTTTCCATATATCATTTCATACTAAACCCAGGAATATTTTTCTCGGCCTGCAATATAATTTCGTTATAAAGTTTTTGGTTGCCAAAAGCTTGTGCAAACCTAAGAAGTAATTTATATGAAGATGGAAAAGTGGGATCAATGGCTATAGCGTCACGATAAGCTTGTTCTACCCCAACAAAATCTTCATTCCATGCTTTTACCTGAGCAATACCCCAATATGTATTTGGATTCCTCGGAGAAAGAGATTTTGCTTTTTCTAAAATGCCTAAAATTTTATCTTGTCTTTCTTTGTCGTAGGGCGCATCAGTCATATAGGTTAAGGTGTTTTCTAAGTAAGCTATAGTTATGTATAGTCTATAATTAGTAGTATTTCTTTCAGATACTTTATATAAATATCCAATCAACGCACTTAGGTTTTCAATTAAATACGGCAGCTTTTCTTTATCCGCTTTAATACTAGCTGGGTTTGCTGCATACTTTCTATATGTATCAAATGCCAAACCGCTTATATCCCAGTCCTCTCCTATGCTAGAACCTTTCAATAAATCCTTGTACATTGCTCCGCGGTTATTGATCGCAGCTGAAAACGTTTCTGCGTACATTTTTGATTTAGCTGATGGCATATATACAAGAAATATAAAAGAGGCAAGAAACAGAACGCTCAGCCCAAAAGCAATTGTATTTTTATTTGTTTGATTAAGAAATATTGTTGGTAATTTTTGCTTTATATCATTTCTATCTTTTAATGAATAAATTATGCCTATCAGGATAAACAAAGCCATTAAAGAAAGATTAGAATCAAAAGTAAATAGATTGTTCGCTAGATAAGCTATTAATAATCCTGCTAGGATAGAAGCTTGGATTCTTCTGAGTTTTCCATCTCTATATAAGATATACAGAACATAAAAAATACTAAGTAGAAATATTGCATAAAGAACAAGTGCAGGATATCCCCCCGAAACACCGAGCTCATAATATATATTGTGAGCTCGGTCAGCCCATCCTTCAAAACTATTTCCTTCTACGAGAATCTGTGGATCAAAATACTCTTGAAAAGCAATTGCGTAGTTCTCTGGCCCATAACCAAAAATTGGATGCTTATCCATCGCTTTTTGTGCACTATCCCACAAGATGAATCTGCTGCCTCTCGCTTGTTCTGAAAATTTTTGATGGAGATATGTATTTGGTGTTATTAGTTGTACCCATAAAAAACCAAATGAAATTAAACCGACAGCCGTCAAAGTAATACTCAGTATTTTTACAAATTTTTTACCAGAAAGAAACATATACCCGATACCGGCCGCGCCAATACCAGTAATAAGCGCTAATATTGTCCCCCTGGCACTTCCCAATATTCCATTACCCACCAAAAAACCCCGAAAATTTATAAATACCGGAGAAAAAATAATTACAGCCATAGTTATTCCTATAAGCCATTTTTTATGTTTTGGTATTTCCTTTACCGTAAAAAGAAAGACGGCCATCGCTAGTATAAAAAGAAAATATCCAGCAGTTAGGGTAGAGTTCCCCGCCAATCCTCCGCCCCCATCTGTAAGTAAAACTTTTATAGGTAAATTAAATCCCTCAGATCCAAACCACACACTCACTGCTAAAATAAAAGCTCCCCCAGTAAACCATTGAAATAAAGAATATATATATTTAAGACCGTACACTTTTACCAATGAAGCTATAATAAAAGACAATACTAATAAATGGTACATCATTATGAGCCCAGTACCCCTGCCAAGAGACGACCATAACGATAAGCCAGTGTTAAAAGAAAACATTCCAGCAATAGTCATCCATACGACAAACAAAGAAATGGGCAAAAAAAAGATTAAAGTTTTATTGGGAAGTCTGTATGAGCGATCTACTATGATGTTATACACCCACGTAAAGAATAATATCTCCACAATTCCATAAATAAAGAAGATTTTTGAAGAGATGTGTGGGTACAGTCCATAGTTCCAGAAAATCAAAGGCGCAAGAAAAACTAGGAGAAAAGAACCGTATTTAAGAAATTTATCTTTCAAATTCATATTTAATATTATAGCAGAAAAAACAAAAAACCACCCCCGTGGGGGTGGTTTTTTGTTTTACTAAACCAGAACCAAAACTAGCTGACCAAACATCGAGAACTAATAGATTATTAGTTGTTAATGTATTGGAAGTCAGTTCTGAAGTTAGTGGTTGGAAGAAGGTCGCTGTTTGTAGCAGTAACCAATCCAGCCTCTGTGAATGTTCTGATTGTATCAAGACGGAAGCGTATTGATGTATTATCAGTAGCCGCGGTCATTGTTACTTTAACAACGAAATTCTTGGGCTGACCATCATCAAGACGGTAACCATTTGTTTCAACAAGCGCGTTAGAGCTTGAGAGAGTAATGGAAGTAGTTGCAGACACACTTTCTGTTGTTGGTGCAGCTGCAGTCTCTAATATTAGAGCAAATGCATTAGATAGAGATGCTGCAGTAGCGAGTTGTGCTGTCTGACCAACGAATAATGTGTTACCAAATGAAGTAACTGCTACAGGAATAGTATATGTTACAGAAGTAACAAGTCCACTAGTATCAGTTGTTCTTTCATAAGTAGGTGTACCCATTACAGTATTAACACCTGTTGAACGGAAGGTAAGAGTATTACCCACAGCTGAACCTGTTCTATCACCAGTAACTAGTTGATCGCCGTTAACGTCTTCAACATCGATACCATTTGTACCAGCGACAGTAACCACTTCAGCTGTTCTAAGTTGTGCTGAAAGAGTCATGCCTTCGTCAAATAATGTTGTTTCGATGTCGTTGATATCAGCGAAGATTGTACCAGTGATTGTGTCGCCTGCCTTAAGCACGGCTAAATCTAAATTGTTAAACAACACTGTTGTTGAAGCAGAAGCAGATGTAGAAACTGACTCGTTGAATGTTTGTCCATTTATAGACAATGTCACATTAGATGTAACTTCATCAAGATCAGATTCAGATGTAGTGAAGTAAACAGGGATAGCATCAATTTTCATGTCTGAACCCTGAGCCTTCAAAGTAAACTTCAAGAGTTCAACTCTACTTGTATCTGCTGTAGTTGAAACTCTCACTGTACTTGATACAGGAGAACCAGAAGCAAGACTAACTTTCAACTCAACATCACTTGTATTTGAAAGTGAATCAAATACGAATGTGTTATTTATAGAAGTAGTTGAATCAGTCAATACTACACCTGTAGCATCTTCATATCGAGTACTGCTTAGTGTAACTGTCCATGTATTAGCCGCAGAACCAACATCTCCAGAATCAATGTTATCCACAGCATTTACTGCGACATACACTTTACCTATCTCCCCAGCCTTAATGACTACACCAGAAAGATTAATTGATTTGGTATAGACACTTGAAGCTTCTGAGAAATCAGCAACGTTAGCTGAACCTACTTTTACATTATTATACCAAATTGATACAGATTTTGCATAGCGATCAAGCCTCTTTGATCCAGTTCCAGCAGATGATAATGTAAGCTTCATTGAAGTAAGAGCTAAGTCTGAACCATCGTCAGCTTCGTACTCAATTCCGAACACTTGTGTGGCTACATCACCTTCTCCAACCTTTACTGCAGATGAAGGACTTGAAAGTTCAGTAACAGTAACATCTCCTGCTCCACCGGTCAAAGGACCGCCAGTTGAAGGAGTCCCAGTTGGAGATGTCATACAATTACTTGCCAATGTCATACCATTTGGACAAAGTGGCTGTGCTTGCGCGTTTGGTGCAAGGGTACAATTACTTGCCAATGTCATACCATTTGGACAAAGAGCACCTGTTGAACCACCTATAGGTGCACCACCGTTAATCTGAGCGACAGCTGAAGCACGAGACATTGCTCCTGCTACACCGTCAGCACTCAAATTTCGAGAAGCTTGCCAAACCTTTAATGCAACTGAAGACAAGGGTCCGAATTTTGAATCGGCAACCAAGTTAGCAGAACTGTAACCATTTAAGAACTTTTGCCAAATCAAGGAAGCTTGTCCTACGCTACCCATTTGAACTGTAGCTGCATACTGCACATCAGAAGCAGATACAACTGGTTGCTGAGCTTCAGCTGTAAGAGCACCTACTCCTACAAACATAGCTGCTACAACCATAACCCCCATAAGGAATTTTGATTTAAATAATTTACTCATAAATTTTTTCTAATTTTCTACGCCATTAATTTAGTTTCGACAAAACTATGAACGTATTTTTCTTATCACTATTTTCATCTGCAAATTAATTAATTAATAATTGCTTATAATGATGCAGACTACAGATAGTGAACAGATATCTTTTTAACTTCAGCCAAAGGCTAATCAGCCTAGAGCTGAGAAAACTATTTTATCCTTTCAGAAATTCTGTCGGGATTATTTAATTTTCAATGACCTTACCATTTATCTTTCCTGGAATCTCTTGAAATTTTTTCGACGAAATTGCAAGCGATCAAAACCCAGAAAAAATAAATATATATTTATGAATATGCACCACACAAAAATGTGCGATGATAAACATAAACACATTATAATATATTCCCTTTAAATCGGGCAATATATTATGTGGATAACTTAGCTTTTCAGCCAATATCCATAAGTACATACTACTATGTTTTTATACGAAAAGCAAGCTACTACATAGACTATTAGAATGCAGAGTACCTACTCCAACGTTTCTCTCCTTCTTTCTTAAGGACACCGTCTTTGACCATAGACACCAATTCTCTTTGTAGTGTCTTTTCACCACAAGAAGCTATGGCCGATAGAGTATCTTCATGTCCTTTAGATTTATTTTTTATGTCCGTTATAGTTAGTCCTTCTTTACTCATTTTTAAAACACTAATTATATCTCTTCTCCTATTTTTCTTTAAGACATCAAAACCTTGAGCAGTGGTATCTTGTGTTCTTCGACTTCTATCGGACACCTTGAAATTTACACCTTGCAGACCAGTCGTCAATGTACTTACTTTTTGAGTACCTAACCTGGTGCTTGGCATGTTTGTTCTCAATAAACTGTCATCTTTTTCTAAAAATTCTTCAAGCCAATTGGATTTTATTTGTTTATATTCACTTATAGACTCTGTTAGTTTAAAAAACTCTTTTTTTAGGATACTGAAATTCATCTCAGAGATCATATGTATAGCAAAACTAACCTCCAAAAAGGACATAATCGCATCGATACGCAAAGCGACTTTGATCGGATCTACGTGTATGTCTGATATGACTTCTGAACCCAATGTCCTCAATTTATTTCGCAACGGCTCATCTTTGTCCATTATGTCCGTTACCATAAAAAGAGCAGCTATAAGCTTATTTGTTTTAGTATAGGACAAAATCTCTCTATCTTCTCCAAAGGAGAGTGAGTTTGAAGTAAAGCGAATGTCTTTGAGATTTTTTGAGTTTTTTTCTTCTCCTAGCATTTGTCCATTATATATCGGACAATAGAAAAAGCAACTATAGAAAGTCAAGAAAAGATTGTTGTTTTAGACGGGCTTGCGCAGGCTGACGAGCCGAGCAGGAAGAATTTTTCAGTAGAAAAATATATGTACCGTATAAAATAATAATCTTTTTTAATATCAGGAATTTCATGCTAAAATATGCACATGGCTAAAAACGGAACCAAGAAAAGAAACGGCGACGAATTTGAAAAAGGTGGGTTACAAGCTAATACGAAAAACGGAATCTTTGCGATAATATTTTTTGTTCTAGCATTATTTTTTTTAATGGCCATGTTCGGCATGGCCGGTGTCGCTGGAGTATTTACATATGAAAAATTAAATTTACTCCTCGGGGTGGGCTATGTACTGCTACCAGCACTATTTATTATGCTCGGTTCTTCATTTATAAAATCCCAAACTCCCGACATAGGCTTCACTCGGGGGATAAGCGCAATACTGTTTCTCCTGTCGGGACTCGGGATAATCGATGTAGCATCACTCAACCACTCGGGTGGGATCCTTGGGCAAATTTTGTCGACACCTTTCGTTTATCTTTTTGATAAATTAGCGAGCATAGTATTCCTCGGAGCAATTTTGATAATTTCTATTTTAATAATGTTTAATGCGAGTTTAGAATTTGGAGCAATATTAGAAAATATACGAATGCTCTTTAGAAAAAAGAAACTAGAAGAATCTAAAACTCCACCAGAAACCGAAGATTCTGAGTCAGTAGACGAAGGAGAAGAAGTAGAAAGCGCAGGAGATAAAATCAAGAAGGCATTGGGAGTAGGTAGTAAAAAATCCTCACCCGCCTCCGCAGAAAGCTCCGGCGAGGCAATAGAAGAGATGCCGATCAAAAAAAGAAAGAGTGGGCTTGTGTCTACTTACACCCCTCCCCCATTATCACTTCTCGAAGAAGATAAAGGTAAACCAAACACTGGCGACATCAAAGGAAACTCAAACATCATCAAGCGCACATTTTTAAATTTCGGAATCGAAGTAGAAATGGATGAAATAACCGTAGGTCCGACAGTCACTAGATATGCACTGAAGCCTGCCGAGGGAGTAAAACTTTCTCGTATCGTCGGGCTGCAAAATGATTTGGCCCTGGCTCTCGCCGCTCACCCTATCCGCATCGAAGCCCCTATTCCTGGTAAATCTCTCGTAGGAATAGAAATTCCAAATAAATCAAAATCTACAGTCGGTCTCGGCACCTTACTCGCTGATGAAAAATTCCAAGATTCTGCAAAAGCACTCACTATCGCTCTGGGTCGCGGTATTTCAGGCAAAGCAATATTTGGAAATCTAGCAAAGATGCCTCATGCTCTGGTGGCTGGAACAACTGGCTCTGGAAAATCAGTGACCATACACTCTATCGTGGCTTCCCTCTTATATAGAAACGGACCAGATGATTTGAAATTTATACTTATAGATCCTAAACGTGTCGAGCTAACCCTTTATAACAACATCCCTCACCTACTCACTCCAGTCATCACTGATGCCAAGAAAGCAATCCTCGCGCTCAAGTGGGCAGCCAAAGAGATGGATAGACGCTACGATATACTGGGCTTGGAATCCGTGCGAGATATCGAGTCTTATCACAACAATGTATATAGTAAATCGAGCAAGAAGTCTCTCGAGGCTACTCAAGATGGTACTACTGCACCAGGCGGTGATCGTTTGCCATACATTGTCATCATCATAGATGAACTTGCGGACATAATGACTGCATATCCGAGAGAGCTTGAGTCGGCAATAGTGCGACTTGCCCAAATGTCTCGAGCAGTGGGCATACACCTGATCCTTTCTACTCAACGCCCAGAGGTAAATGTCATTACTGGACTCATCAAAGCCAACATCCCAGCCAGAATCGCTCTCAAGGTGTCTTCTCAGATCGACTCACGCACTATCCTGGATGCCGGTGGGGCTGAAAAATTGCTCGGAGCTGGAGATATGCTCTACTCTTCGGGCGAAGCCCAACCAGAACGCCTACAAAGTGCATTTATCTCAGAAGATGAAGTAAAAAAAGTTGTAAAATACTTGAGCGATGCATATAAAGACGAAGTAAGTGAAGAAATTTCTCTATCGCAAGGCTCGATCTCTGCTGATAAAAGTATTTTTGAAAGCACACTAGAAAATGAAGATGATGACGAAATGTACGAAGAAGCCAGAGTTTGCGTGATAGAAGCTGGCCGAGCATCGACTTCGTATCTACAAAGAAAACTAAAACTGGGATACGCTCGTGCAGCGAGACTGATGGACAAACTCGAAGAGCGCGGAGTCATAGGCCCTGGGGATGGAGCAAAACCAAGAGAGGTAATGGAAAAAATTTCACAGGATGAAAACAGTAATAATATAATTTAGCTGAAAACACAATGAGCATACTTGGAAAAAATACACTGAAAATTACTTTACTATCTATTTTTTTTCTATTTATCGTAGTATATGTTTTCTTTCGTTCACATGACCTCATCTTTGGAGTGAAAATAAAGAAGGTGCAAATTGATGGTACTTCTTTTCAGGCTGGGGAAACTTTAGAAAAGGACACTCTTCATATCACTGGGAACGCAAAAAATGCCGTAAATCTAGAGTTAAACGGCCGAGAAATATCAATAGACCAGACTGGAAACTTCAACGAGACAATAGCCCTACTAACAGGTTATAATATAATAAATATCAAAGCAGTCGATAAATTTGAGTACACAGATGAGAAAAATTATCAGATAATTTATAAAAATAATGAGTGAAGCGAATATATTTTTAAAACCCCGCATATAAGTTTCTTATAAATTATGTGCGGGGTAAAGATTTTTATACTCACTTCGTTCGTTTAAAATCATTTATGTTAAAGAAAAAAGAAAAGAAAGAAGACAAAACACTAGGTACTGCAATACTCGAAGATACACTGAAATCCATCCAGACAAAATTTGGAGAAGGATCAATCATGAAATTTGGGGATTCTCCAAAAGTGGACGTAAATGTCATACCTACTGGCTCTATAGGTCTTGATATCGCCCTCGGAGTCGGTGGGATTCCAAGAGGGAGAATTATTGAAATATTTGGACCAGAATCTTCTGGCAAGACTACCCTATCACTACATATAGTAGCTGAAGCTCAAAAGAAAGGCGGAGTATGCGCGTACATCGATGCTGAGCATGCTATGGATCCAGACTATACCAAAAAACTCGGAGTAAATATCAACGAATTACTTATCTCCCAACCAGACAATGGCGAGCAAGCGCTCGAGATAGTGGAGAGTCTAGTACGTACAGGCAAGATCGATGTCATCGTCATAGACTCTGTAGCAGCACTCACTCCTAAGGATGAGATCGAAGGCGATATGGGGGCTTACCATGTAGGTAAACAAGCTCGCCTGATGAGCCAAGCGCTCCGCAAGCTGACTGCGATAGTTGCAAGATCAAAGACGGTAGTCATATTTATTAATCAGATTCGTATGCAGATAGGCGTGATGTTCGGCAACCCAGAAACTACTCCGGGCGGAAAAGCTTTGAAGTTTTACACTTCTATCAGGCTCGATATCCGAAAAATAGCTCAAATCAAAAAAGGAGAAGAAGTGGTGGGTTCACGTACACGAGTAAAAATAGTCAAAAACAAAGTCGCAGCTCCATTTAAACAAACGGAATTCGACATAATTTACAATGAAGGTATTTCCAAAGAAGGTGAAGTCATAGCCCTAGGAGAGAGGTTTAAAGTAATTGAAAAAAGTGGAAACTCTTACTTTTACTTACCAGCTGAAGAAAAAGCAGAAAAAGTGAAACTAGGCGTGGGTTACGACTCGACACGTACATTTCTGCGTGAAAATAAAAAAATCACAGAACAAATCTTAAAAGAGATAATGAAGAAGTTTGGGGAGGAGGCGTAGGTTGATTTAAAGTTTTTTTCTGTTAAGATACTACCTATGTCACAACTTGATTACAGTGAAATTCGCGAAAAGAAAATAATTATTTATGCTGACGAACCTTGTGAAGTGGTAGAGTCACATGTCGCTCGTACCCAGCAACGCAAGCCACAAAACCAAGTAAAGCTTCGCAGTCTTATTTCTGGTAAGGTCTTCCCTGCTACTTTCCACGTATCTGAATCTGCCTACGAGGCCGATATCGAAAAGAAGGAGGTGACTTTCCTTTATACCAACAAAGAAGAATATTGGTTCTGCACTCCGGAAGATAAAAGCAATCGCTTTAAACTAGAAGAAGGATTGGTGGCAGATAGCGCCAAGTTTCTAAAACCAAACAGTAATGTCACAGCTTTGGTTTGGACTGACGAAGATGATGAAGAAAAAATAATTAAAATCTCTGTACCCATCAAAATGAACTTCAAAGTAAAAGAGTCGCCACCTGCAGTACGTGGAGATACTTCAAAGGGCGGTAACAAGATAATTACTCTAGAAAATGATACGACCATAAACGCGCCGATGTTTATAAACGAAGGAGACACTGTGAGCATAAACACTCAGACTGGAGAATACGTCGAAAGAGTTTAAACAAAAAATCCGCCTCATCGGCGGATTTTTTGTTTATTTTACTATGAATGGTAGAAGCCCTAAGAATCTAGCGCGCTTGATAGCTGTAGCGAGTGCACGTTGATTCTTTGCCGTCACCCCACTTCTCTTGTGACTCACTATCTTACCACTTGGATTCAAAAATTTCTTGAGGATTTCAGTATCCTTGTAATCTATATATTTTATATTGTTTGCTGAAAAATAATCTTGTTTCATGGTCTTTGACTAGTTATAAAGTTAAAATGGAATGTCTTCTGGATTAATATCTTCTTCAGGGTATTCGATACTATCCATCTCGCCTCCTCCCTGTGAAGCTGGAGCTTGAGAGCCGGCACTCGTTGTAGCTGTCTGACCTCCTTGGCCTCCTGTTGAGGCACTCTTTGCACCAAATTGAGTACGATCGGCCACTATCTCGGTTCGGTACTTCTTCTCACCACTTGTCTTATCATCCCAACTTCTGGTCTGCATCCTACCTTCGACCAATAGAGAGCTTCCCTTTTTCATGTATTGAGCGACGGTCTCGGCCTGGCGACCGAACACTACGACATTGTGATAATCTGCGGATTCTTGACGTGCCCCATTCTTATCTTTCCAGACACGGTTTGTAGCCAACGAAAACGAACAAACCTTTATACCTGAAGGTAGAGACTTGAGCTCTGGATCACGGGTCAGATTACCTATTACAATTGCTTTGTTTAAATACATATAATTTATACTGCAACCATCGCATCTATCTCTTTATCGATTTCTGCTTTGTCTATGGGGGTTGAGGCAACGTCACCATCTGTTTTCTCCACCGCTACGCCCTTCCTATGCACCATATCCCCTCGTATAAATCTTTTCGCCGCCACAGTATTTTCTTTTACAGTTTTAGTTATCAAAAATCGAACCATATTTGGGTCGAAATCAAGCTTTTTCTTTAATTCCAAAACTTCTTCTCCTTGCATTGTGAACTTCACCCATCCAAAATAAGCAGTATTAAATTTACTGCGCACGTTTGAAACAACCTTGATCATAGAGTAAGCAAGTGGAATCATTTTAGGCATTTCATCTGCAATAACATTGCCTCCAAGGCTCGTCACCAAATCTTTTAGATTGCCATACAAAACAGGTACGTCTTCTTCTTTATTTGTAGGCACCAAAAGATATCCGAGCTCGTAGACTCTCGAATCTTGGTCATTTTCCATATTTTCTGCTCTTTTTGTTTCTACATCTGACATGAATTTTATACTACCAAAAACACTCTAAAAATGCAAATTAAAAAAAATCACCACCCAAAAACTCTCTTTGCATTAGTTATTATAGACCTCGCCACTTCTTCTTCTGGTAGATTTTTAATCTGAGCTATCTTTTTTACCACTTCTTTTACATAAGAGGGCTCGTTGCGTTTACCCCTATGTGGCACAGGGGTAACATATGGCGAATCCGTCTCGGTCATTATCATGTGGAGGGGTGTATTTCGTATAACCTCATCGTAATCAGTCGTAAAAGTGATAACTCCAGTAAAAGAAAGAGTGAAACCAAAATCTAAAAATGCTTGCGCTACTTCTAGGTCACCAGCAAAAAAATGCACGTCACCTTTAACTTTTGCATGTTGCTTTAAAATTTCCAATGCTTCAAAATATGCATTACGAGTATTTTCTTTTGGGATCACCTGCCTGACGGTAGGCTGGTTTCGAATATGCAGCATCAGAGGTTTGTTAAATTCATTCGCTAGCTCTATCTGCTGTATAAAAGCTATTTTTTGTTTTTCTATAGATTCTTCGTCCATTCGATAATAATCGAGTCCGCACTCACCTACTCCAACTACTTTTGGATTTCTTAAAAATTCTCGATAAATTTCTTTGTCAAAAACTTCTCCACGCGAAGCAAATTCTTTACCGCCAACACCTAATTCTTTCTCATCATGATATGAAGCTCCAGTGTGAATAGGATGCAGACCTACGATAGCATACACTCCTTCGGAATATTTATCTGCGAGTTCCACGGCAACTCTAGAAGTATCAGCTTGTGTACCGACATTTATAACCACAGTACTAGCATCAAGCGCTCGTTGTATTACCACATCCCTGTCTTCATCAAAGGCTTTAAAATTCACATGAGAGTGGATATCTATGTACTTAGGTTCTTTGAGCATAATTTCAACACAGGGTTCCCCTGTGTAATTTCTTTATAATAAAGCCAGTCATCAATCATGTGTTCAAAATATTCCTTCCCAGAATTATACAACTTTTTATATTCAGGAAAAGCAGATATATTCACTATTCTAAAGTCATTTTTTACATATTCACTTATACTAGAGTACTTGTAATTAAAAATAAATTCTTTTAAAGAATAAAAATCTTTTGGGCCAATCTCTTTCCAATTTTTATCTTTTAATTTTGCTGGATTTAAATGTATATAAGAATAGATATATTTTAAATATTCGTCTGTATTTAGGTGTTGTGATTTAAATATACCCTGAAACAAAGCTCCGCTCCTGTCATTTTTGTTATTAAAATACATAGAGTATGAAGTCTGCAATTTAAGCATAAATTTAGAAATACCTCCCTTCACAAGGGGAGTTAGTAGCAGATGGAAATGATTAGGCATTAAACAATACGCACCTATTGCAACGATGGGATCATTATTTTTTATTTTCAACAATTCGCTAAAAGAATTTTCTCTAAGTAGGTCTCGTATTTTAAGATTTTCATTTGTATTTAAAACATGAAGTAAAAGTATAAATCTCTTGTAGTCATAGTCATTTAAAAAAATTATCCGCTTATCCACCCCGCGATTATATACGTGATAGTATTCTCCTTCTACAAAAGAAACTTTTCTTTCCATAGAGTTATCATACCACAACTATCAAAATTTACACAGGGGAACCCTGTGTAAATACTTTTATCAACATATAATGAAACAAAGAGTAAGCTTTTTGTAACTTTAGGAGAAACTTTTAATGCAATCTTCTAGAAATTCTTGCTTACTCTTAAAGCCTATTTGTGCAAAATTTTGTCCAACAAGGGTAGTTAAGTCTCCTAACTCACTACCACCAGAAAAGGCAATTGTTTTTTCTCTTATCCTTTCTGTAGACATATAGCTATGCTCGCCTTCGTCCTTATAGTAACCAAACTTATCTTGGGGTGGCAGAGCAGACAAATCTTTTAAGGCAATAAAAATTCCCACACCATCCCCTGAAAAAGGAGTTACCACTATTTCTCCCTTCTTTACATGACCCTCAATAAAGCTAATAGAAGTCCTAGACGCTTCACCTCCTCCTAGTTCTAACGTCGTTCTTCGAATTAAGATGGGGGTCTTTAAAGTTATCTCGGGTAAATCAGCACTCGCTTGAAAAACCTTTCTACCGGGCCAATAGGTAACTTTCTCACCTTTTTTAAAATCAATACCTAATATCTCTAACGCTTTAACCTTAGATACATCACTAGCGCGGAAAGGACTACCATCATTCTCCACTAAAAAACTTACTACACCAGGAGAAAGCGTAATTGGTGGTACTAAATTTTCCAATCCATTGGGGCTATACCTTGCTCGATAAGGACGATCTATTACACCATCTGCTACTCTAATTGCATCACTAAAGGCTTTGTTGACCCTATCCATTCTTTCTTCTAATTTAGAACCTTTCAAACTTTTTATTAGTTCCGAATATCCTTGCCCTTTAAAACCGCTAAAAATACCATATCCACCTGTCCTATTAATAACGCTACTTAAAAAAATTGATAAAGCTAGATCTTCTGGTTTAACTTCTTTAAAAAATTCTTCTTCAATTTCTTTAAATTTAGTTTCCTGCTCAGTGGAAATCTTCCCTTGGTCAATTTCCCTTCCACGTGCAACTCCACGTTCATCATAATAATCGCGACCCACAGACTCGGAAAAATATAAACCAATACTTGGTTCATTCATACGATCTTTCTTGCCTGACTCATCTAACCCTAATCTACTTACAAATTTTTCATTCATATCTTAATTGTACCCCCCCCCCGAACAAGTCTGTCAAACCATAGTTATCCACGCCAAAACACACTCATCTTTTATACAATTACACAGGGGAACCCTGTGTAGAGGAAGGTGCTCCGACTTAATCGGAGAAATGGGGAGGGTAATATGGTGAGGGTACTATTCCTTCCTCATAAACAAAGGTTTTTCGGGCTTTTTGTTTTCTTTGATTAATTTTTTTAACAAAACATTTGTCTCAGGCATAATTGGATTCAACATTCGAGCTATAGTGTATAGTTCTAAGACTATTTCAGAAATTAAAGCCTTTCCTTTTTCTAAATCAACTTTTACTACTTTAAAAGGTTCTGTGGTTTGGATTTTTTTATCAAGTTTCCCTATTTTCTCCCAAACATAATCCGTAGCTTTTTTGATATCAAAAGTTTCAAAAATTTTAAAATATTCTTCAAAGTCTGCCTCTGGAATCTCTGGACACTTCTCTAAATATTTTTCCGACAAAGTGAGAACACGCGAAGCTAAATTCCCCAATCCATTCGCTAAATTTGCATTATACGCTTCTTTAAACCGCTCAATAGTAAAAGGACTGTCTTCAAATGAAGAAATTTCTCGTAGAAGAAAATACCTTAAAGCATCTGTACCGTATTCTTTGACTATTTCTTCTGGATTTACTACATTACCGATAGATTTAGACATTTTTATCCCACCCTCTCCAGTGATAAAGCCGTGATAGACTATAGTATCGGTATTTGGAAGCCCAGCTGACATAAGCATGCCTTGCCACATCACCGATTGAAATTTCACCATATCTTTTCCAGCAGTTTGTACTTTTTTACTCTTCAACCAAAATTTTTCAAACTGTTCACTATCGTCTGGCCAACCTAATGTAGAAATATAATTTATAAAAGCATCAAACCAGACATACATGACTTGGGTATCATCCCCTGGCACCGGCACCCCCCAAGAAAAACGCTCCGAGCTTCGGGAAATAGAAAAATCCTCCATGGCGTTTTTCACAAATTCAAGCGCTTCTTCTCTGCGCCACTCGGGAATAATAGATTTTTCTCTGCTGAGATATTCTAAAAGTTGTTGTTTATAATTACTTAACTTGAAAAAGTAATTTTCTTCTTCGACTATTTCCGGTACCTTGGTCGGATGAAGCACGCATTTGCCATCCACTAAATCTTTTTCGGTAATAAATTTTTCACACCCTACACAGTAAAGACCTTTGTATTTCTTTTTATAAATATCTCCCTTTTTGTCGCACAAGTCCCAGAATGTTTGGACAGCCTTAAGGTGTCCCTCACTTGTAGTTCTAATAAAATTATTATTCGAAAGATTTAAGGATTCTTTCAAGGAAAGAAATCTAGAAGCATAATGATCTACATAGTCTTGCACACTCTTACCTTCTTTTTGGCTAGCCTCCCATATTTTCTGACCATGCTCATCTGTACCAGTACTAAAAAAAACATCGGCTCCCATGAGAGCTTTATATCTCACCATCGCGTCAGACTGCACCAGCTCTAGAGCAAAACCAATATGCGGATCTGCATTCACATAAGGAATAGTCGTCGTAATGTAAAAACTCTCTTTATTCATTCTTTGTTTTCATTAAATACTAGTTCGTACTAAAGTCTTATCCTTCTCCACATCACTTAGGTACTCCATCACTATCACCGCGACCGGTATCGCAAGTATGCCCCCCCATACCCCACCCAATTCAAAGCCGATAAGCGCTGAGAGAATAATGACTATCGGAGAAAGACCGACAATTTTCTTTATGATAAGTGGCGCAAAAAGGAACACTTCGAATTGGTGAACTATAAAGTATGCCCCAGTCACAGTTAGTGCCGCAGGAATTCCACCTGACACGTATGAAAATGAAAACGCAGGAATTAGCGCAACGAGAATTCCATAAGGAACTAGCTCCATCACTCCAGCAATTATAGAAAGCAAGAGTGCGTATTGAATACCAAGCAGTGACAGCAATAAATAAATAAGTACTGACACTATCAAGGCCAGCACCACTTGCCCCTTCATCCATAGAGCAATTTTTCTTCGAGAGCGTTCCCATAAATCGACAACGTAGTTTTCATATTGAATCGGCAGAATAATTCGCAGAAAGTTTTCGATACCTTTTTCCTGAATAGATAAGTAAAAAGAAATCAAAATGATTAATACAAAATTGAATATGCCCCCAAAGGCAACGGACGCAGTATTAAAGAATCCGGCAGATAAGTTTGCAACAAAGGCTTTGGATACGGCTACAAGTCCTACAAGTGAAAAATTTTTAGAAAGTGTATCGACCACATCTTTAGCACCAGAGAAAGCCTCATTTTGAAAATAACTAAAGAAAGATACATCGGGGAAATAAGAAGCTGCAAAATTAGAGAAATTGTAAACTTCTGTAGCAAGAAATGGAGCAAAAAGAGAAAACAATCCGGCAAATGTTAGTATAGCCGTCACATAAAAAATAACTACTCCAAAAACCCTACCAATACCTATCTTTTTAAAATGTGGAACTGCAGACTCTACAAAAGAAGCAAAAACTATCGCTGTAAGTACAACGAACGCTAAATCACGTAAAACCCACAATAACACTACAGACAAAATCACCAAAACTGCACGGATCATCGTGCTTGTAGTGATAGAGATAGTATTTATACTATGGTTTTCCGACATAAAAACATAATACCATAAATATTAAAACTTGAGTAGATTTGTAAAATCAGCCTTTTCTTTAAAGGGTCCGATGAGCGCCAAATTTAAATTTTTATCTATAAAAATAGCACGAGCTATATCTTGCACTTCTTTGGTTGTGACTTTGCGTATTTCTTTCGTTTTTTCTTCAAGATTTTTTATTTCCTCACGTAAAAGCTCTTGCCCACCATAGAAGTTTGCTATATCATCACTGGACTCTAGTGACAGCTTGGTATTGCCGATCAAAAATTCTTTGACCTTGTTTAGCTCTTCGTCGCTTACTTTTTCTTCTTTAAGTTTTTTACATTCGATAAGTACAGCATCGATAACTTCGTTTATCCGCTTGTTGTCGACTCCTGCGGAGATTTGAAAAGCGCCGTGGTCAGTATAAGTATCATTATAAGCGCGAACATAGTACCCTACTCCCATCTCCTCGCGAAGTTTTTGAAATAATCGTGAGCTCATCCCTCCACCCAGTATTCCTCCAAGCACTGTGAGCGCAGAATTTTTCTTACTAAATAAATCATAAGAACGCACACCTAAAACAAAATGTGTCTGATCAGTCTTTTTAAAAGAAACCAGCACCTCTGGTTTTGTTTGTTTGTCTACTACTTTTATTTTTCGGTCTTTCTTTTCGGGCTTTACAACTCCGAAAACTTTTTTGACTTCTTTTAATACGTCCGCTTCTTTTACCTGCCCAGCTACCACGAGCACTGTCGCCTCAGGTACATAATGTTTATTTTTATATGTGACGAAGTCATCGCGCTTCATCTTCAAAATATTTTCTTTTTCTCCAGCTATGTTCCAACCCGCTGGTGTATCACCATACAAAAGCTTCATAAATAAATCTTGCACATGACGAGCCGGAGTATCTTCATACATATTTATCTCTTCGATGATCACTCCTTTTTCTTTTTCGATTTCTGCATCAGGAAAAGTAGAATTTAAATACACATCAGACACCACGTCGAAAATTTTACGAAAATGCTTAGCATCGGATTTGGCATAATAACCTGTGTATTCTTGCGCCGTGAAAGCGTTGTATTGGCTCCCTAGAGCATCCAATTCCTTCGAAATATCAATAGCTTTAGGTCTTTTAGCTGTTCCTTTGAAACACATATGTTCCAAGAAATGCGAAATACCATTCACTCTCTTGGTCTCGTATTTTGAACCAGTACTGACAAGCACCAGCACCGTCACCGTCGGATTGTCCTTCATCGGTACCATAATAACCCGCAGCCCATTTGGTAAAACTTTTTTTAAGAATTGCATTTAATTTATCTTACCTTGAATATAATTTTTCAAATCAATCACTTTCACTCGTTCCTGTTCTCCTGTATCACGATCTCGCACAGTGACTGCGTCATCAGTCAAAGTATCAAAATCAACAACTATACAAAAAGGTGTGCCTATTTCATCTTGTCTTCTGTAACGCTTGCCTATATTTCCATTGTCGTCCCATGCCACACGACCGAAAGTCTCTTTTAACGGAGCAAAAACTTTTATATTTGCATATTCTACTAATTCAGGTTTATTTTTTAAAAGTGGTGATACGGCACAAATAACAGGCGCAATGCTTGGTTTTAGTTTTAAATATTCACGCACTTCACCATCCTTATTTTCTTCACAGTATCCTGAGAGTAGAAGCGCAAGAATGGCTCGATCTACACCGAATGTAGGCTCGATAACATGCGGAGTTATTTTTTCAGCGTTTTCTTCAGCGACATATTCGAGCTTATGATTTTTCAAATCAAAATCAGTTCGATAAGCCAGACCAAAAAGCTCTTTTTTACCAAAAGGATAATCGAATTCAAAATCTACCGTTCTCTTTGAATAGTGAGCCCGGTCCCCTTCGACTACTTCGAGTTCATGAACTTTGCTCATGTCGAAGCCCACACTCTCCATCCACTCAACCATCTCGTCTTTCCAATATGTAAAATATTTTTCCCAATCAGTAGGACGCACAAAATATTCTATCTCCATCTGCTCAAACTCTCTTTGCCTAAACAAAAAATCACGGGGAGTAATTTCATTTCGAAAAGCTTTACCTATTTGAGCCATACCAAAAGGAAGCTTTGGATGAAAGGCATCTACGGTATTTTTAAAGTTTACAAACATTCCCTGAGCAGTTTCTGGTCGCAGATATACAGTCGAAGCACTGTCTTCCATCGCTCCTATCTTTGTCGCAAACATCATATTGAATTGTCTGGATTCTCCTAGCTTTCCTTCGCATTCCGGACATTTTTTTACATCTTCTAGCTGATCAGTACGAAATCTTTTTTTACATTTTTCGCACTCAACCAGTGGATCCGAAAATCCGGCTACGTGGCCAGAAGCTTCCCAAACTTTGCTATTCATCAATATCGCCGCATCGATGCCATACATGTCTCGACGACCATCAACAAATCTCTTCCACCAATTTTGTTTAATATTATTTTTAAGCGCTACTCCAAAATGCCCCCAGTCATAGGTACCAGCGAGCCCTCCATAAATTTCTGAACCCTGAAAAACAAAACCCCTTCTTTTACAGAGCGATACTATCTTTTCCATCAAATCATTTTCTTTTTTATTTTCTTTTTTCACTTTATGCTTTATAACTTTAAACTTTTTACTTATTCTTTTACCATCCCTGCCCCATCTGGAAACTGTGAGTCGCTATCAAGGCGAGTCCGCAAAGATCCTTTATTTACCCTCACGTCCACATTAGCAAAATCATCATGCCCAGTCAAAGTAGCATCATTGATGATGACGGGAACAGAGCCAAGCTGCGAGAGCGAAGGCATAAAACCAATCTGAAACGCAACTTGTTTACTTGCACTTGTGATACCAGTTCCTTTTGGGATACTACCAATATTCCAAATAACTTCCTTACTAGAAGTATTGTATGTCAAAGCTTCCGAAGAGGGAGAGACTGCTCCAACAAAACGAATCCAGGAAGGCAGTGTAGAAATTATTTTAGCCTTGGATATGTTGTTTGCAGTATTTGAGACTTCCCAAACTATGGTATAAGTAGTTTCTGATCCAACTTTTGGCGATACTTCCCCAGTGTTTTTAAATGGACCAGAATAATACAAAGCCTTGGTCGAGAGCCCTACATCAGATATGATATGGATGGTAGCTTGCTCTGAGTTGATCAGATCTTTAATATCAAAGCCTTCCACAGCCTGCCTACCTGAAATATCAATGCCTATATTTATAGATGGGCTAGCTAGAATTTTCCCCGGAGCAGTGAGTAAGGGCAAAGGAGAAAAAGAAAAACTAACTGAACCAGTTTCCCCCGGATTTACCTCGCTGAGTTGATTGAGCGAACCTTTGTCCCAGACGATGATATCATCTTTAGAATCGTAAAAACCTTGTATACCACTAATAGTTTTTCGGTCTACTGCATTTCCAAGAATTTTTGCTCGAATTTCTAAATCATTTATATTTGTGTCTAGATTATTTTTATAGTTGATTTCACCGCGAACCATAGTTTTTGAATCGACTGCATACTCACGCAGAGAATCTCCGTTGATAGAAAGTGTGTTTTCAAGAAAAGGTTTTTTTATCGTGATAGTATGGATGAGAGAATTAAATACCAAGTCCAGCACCGACTTGTCCCCCCTGGACTGCGTTCCACTAAATATTCGAAATGTTTTTTCTTCATTTTCAAATACATCGATCATCTGACCAGTGATAGATATGTTGCGCTCCGTACCTACCGAGAGGTCCCCCAGCTCCCAAACATTGTTACCTACAGAAGGTGCAGGGGTAGCTGAACTAAATTGAAATCCTACTGGATAATCAACCTTGAGTAAAACTCCAGAAAGTGACTTGGTAGCATTTAATGATGTCTTTACATCTAATACTATTTTTTGATTCGGACTTATTGACAAAGGAGCATTTACAGACAAATTTATTGGGGTAGAATTTATAGAAACTTCATAAGACTTTTCTACTACGAAAATTGCGTTCGAGCCTTCAACTCTGTATTCGATAGAAATTTTTATAGGCACAATGCTACCCTGCTCACCAAAAAGCACAAGTTTTACATTTTCATTGCGTATCGCTCCGGCAGGTATAGTACCAAGAGACTCTCGATACCTCTCTATTTGCCTCGTACCCTCGGGGCCAGTTTTAGAAGAATTTTTAGGGTACTCGATCAAGAGATCCACCAAATCGAGTGCTATACTATTTTTGTTGGTTATGCCTATAACCAGTGAGAGGTCTTCACCTCCAGCCACAAAGGAATTCCCGAGAACCGCTATCTCGATATTGTCTTTGGAGACAGTGTTCCCACCAGCAAAAAATACATAAGAAGCGTACAAAAGCGCTAAAAGAAAAAATATTAGAGAAAAAATAAAGAAAGTTTTAAAAACAGGACTCTTTGTGAAAAGTTTTTCACCTGAGTGAAGCTTCTCTTTTATGGACGATTGCCATGAATCTGGAACATTGCTATTGCTCGGGGTGTAAAAACTATCCCTGTGCTCTATGTCCATCTTGTAACTTTTACTAAAGAGCTTACTTTTGAGTTCCTCTATTCGATTTAATTTATTATCATCTCTTGGTGGCATGGGTTTATTATACCATACCCTACAAATGTGTTTCTTTGAGAGTTTTATTTATAAGAGATAAAACTTTACTTCTGTGCTCTGAAATTTCAAATACCAAATCTGCCTCGAGTGGTGACCTCACCAGTCTTTGCAACGTATCGCTTCCCCCGATGTATCCTAAATTATTCAAAATACGCAATACTATTATCATTTCTATATTACGAAGCTCTTCACTGCCTTTCGCCCTTTCCAGAACAGACAATCCATTTAAAACATCAGTAAAAAGTTCGGGGTTTGGCTCTACACCAGCGAGTAAGCGCTTGAGTAGTCGGGCAATGTTTGCAAAAATCGCAAAATTTTCCTTACGCCTTGTTATGTCTTCGAGCATATTTGTTTTTGTGGCACTAGTCACCCGCCAAAAATCTTTCCCTTGCACTAAATCAACTTTAATATAAGAAAAATCCTGCAACACAAAACGCAATTTCGAAGACATCTTGCGCACCCCCTGCGCTGAGGCATAAATCATCCCCAGTTCTTTAGTGAAAATAGAATAATATCTTCCAGTCTCCCCGTAATTCTTACTACCCAATATTATCGCTTCTGTGTGGTGTATGTGATGCATAAAGTTGATAATAACTTAACCTAGAATTTCTTTCACGGAATCCAGTAAATCAAGTGGACTATCAATGATTTTAGCAGGATTACCTTTTTCTAAAGTTTTCTTTTCATGCAACCCCCACAAGACTCCTATGGATAATACACCACATTCTTTGGCTTCCTTGATATCCCCTAGAGTATCAGTAATGAGCACAGCATCTTGTTGTTGGATACTATATTTTTCAAGTAAACTTTTTATTTTTACTACCTTGCTCGAATAAATATCCGTACCTAAAATATCAGAAAAGTATTCGTTAATATTTTCTTTTTGTAGAAATATTTTTATAGAATTATCTCTAGAAGATGAAACGATACTCAAAATATAATTCTTTGATAGTTCTACTATCGCATTTTGTAATGCTTCTTGGGAACATTCTATTGTATTCGCCAATACTCCGTCAAAATCAAATAATACTAGTTTTTTATCTTTCACTCTCTTATTTTATCACAAAACCTCTTAGCTCTTCTAAAATAGGTGCGATGGATTCATTCGTTATATCTTCAGGTTTTATTTTGCATTTAGCAAAGATTTGTTTTTCGATTTCTCTCAAAGCATTTTCGAACGCAATACGTTCAGGAGTATCGGCAACATGTTGAACATAACGTTTTTTTAAATCTAGAAAGCGTTCTTCAATACTTACAACACCAAATGGGTACACTCTTACGTCAGAATAGTCGACTATTTTCATACCAAAATCATCACCAGAAGCATTATGAGGTGCACCTATAAAACTTGGCGCATCTACTAATTTCAAAATCCGTTCACTCACTCTTAATTCCTTAGCAATTTCAATTGATGCTATGTGGTCATTGGTTCCGTATTTATTTGTATATTCGTCTTTTACTTTCTGCCAATATTCAAGACCTTCTGTTTCAAAAACTTCTGGGAATACATTCATCTTAAACTTCACTATATTACCCATATCATGCAGCAAACATGCAGTCACTATTTCCTCTTTGGGTAGGGTCTCGCTAAAATTATCACAAATCATAGACGCAACAGCGGCTACTCGAAGCATGTGTTCTTGTAAATTAGATGGAATTTTATATTTCTTATATGTGTCAGATATAGATATAGACATTTTATCGCCTGGATTAAGTCCGAGCTTCTTTCTTCTCTCCTGAAGTTCACGTATGAATTCTCTGTACTCACCTTCAGCTTTTAGTGCCGGAGTTATTTCTATATCAAGCTCTACATCTTCCGAAATATTTTTGTCTTCTACTACCTCTTTTACATTTAATTCTTCTTTTATTAAATCCAAAAATTCTTCTTTCAAATTTAAACTTTTAACTTTTAACTTATTTAATGCTTGTTTTACTGGGATCTTTGCTTTCTGTCTTGCCTCTAAGCCGAGCGATGCTATCTCTCGTACGAGTTTCATTTTTTCTACAATTTCCGGTTGAACTTTATCAAGTGTTGGCCACTCTTCTAGATGCACACTTTCACTATCACTCTTTTTTGAGAAAAGTTTAGCTAAGAAGTTTTTTGATTCTGGGTTGGTATATTGTACTTTGAGCTTGAGCCAGATATCTTCAGCAGCAAACGGCGCAAAGGGAGCTATTATTTTAGCTAGAGTTTTCAAAACGAAGTATAAAGTTTGTTTCGCATCCTTGTCTCCATCTTTTATTCGCTCACGTGAGCGACGAAGATACCAAGTAGAAAGATCTCCGACAAAATCTCGAATCGCTCGTACTGGTTCAAGTAATTTGTAATTATCCAGATTTTCTGTTGTTAGTATATTTAGTTCGTCTATTCTAGATAGAATCCATTTATCTAAAACCTTTTGTGAATTTGGCCTATCATTATTCTCTACTTCTCTATCTCTATATATTTCATAAAATGCTAGCACGTTATAAAGTAATGTGAAGACTTGTTGATGTAACAGGGCTACCGTCTTTTCATCAAAATTTTTAGACTCGCCGGGTTGATTGACCGAATACATCCACATGCGCAGAGTATCTACTCCGTATTTATCTATCATGGCCCATGGGTCTACAACATTCCCGATAGATTTTGACATCTTTTTACCATTTGCGTCGAGCAAGTGCCCAAGACAAATTACATTTTTGTACGCTCGGCCTCTGCCCATAAGCACTCCCACGGCATGCAATGTATAAAACCACCCGCGAGTCTGATCTATGGCTTCACTGATATAATCTGCCGGATATCCGGGGCCATCTACAAATTGTTTATTCTGAAATGGGTAATGATGCTGTGCAAAAGGCATGGCCCCGGAATCAAACCAAACGTCCATGACTTCTTTTGTACGTACAAATTCTCCACCACATTCACAAATAAGCTTTATTGTATCAATATACGGCTTATGTAAATCAAGCTCGTAGTTTTGATTGTGAGGTAAATGAATAAATTCATGCTCGCGGTGAAGTGAGCCAGTTTTATTTTTTATTAATTTATGAAAAATCTCTAGAGATCTTTCTTTGTCGGCGGCTTCGATCACAGCCGGTACGAGTCCTACAGCCAAACCATGAGAAATTATAAGAATTGCTTCCTCTTTATTTTTTCCATCAATTTCATGTAGAAAGTCCCCAATACGGTTTTTGCCATCTTGAAAACTTTCTCCACCTGGGATTTTTTTATCAAATGCCCAAGTTTTACCTTCCATGTAATCCCAATATTCCACTACTGGACGCTCAGAAAAATCTCCAAATTCTAATTCGCGAATCCTATCGTCGTAAATTATTTTATCTTTTGGAAAATTTATCTGTTCAGCGACTATTTCTGCCGTCTCACGTGTGCGCAAAAAAGGTGAGCAATAGATTTTGGTAATTTTAGTTTTCTTGAGTTCCTGTACAGTTTCTAGAACTTGTGTACGGCCCAATTCTGTCAGATGATTTTTGTTTCGATCAGAAGAATATATATTCTTCGCATTATTTTCCGCTTCGCCGTGACGCATGACAAAATACTGGTTCCCAGATTTTTTAGTTTTTTCTTTAAGCGACTCAATACTGCCAACTACTTCTGTTTTATGACATGAGTTACATTGCCAGACTGGTAGCGGAGTACCCCAATAACGTTCGCGGGAAATCGCCCAATCTTTTATCCCCCCAAGCCATTCGCCAAAACGCCCTTCGCGTATATGTGAAGGTTCCCAATTGATTTTTTGATTTTCACTGATGAGACGATCTTTTATATTCGGATCCGACATCCGGATATACCAAGAATCTCTCGCGTAGTATATGAGCGCAGTCTTACAGCGCCAGCAATGTGGATACGAGTGCTGATAGTTTTCTTTTTTTAAGAATAAATTCTTGTCAGTAAGGTACTTTATGATATCTACATCGAGCGTTGGCTTACCATTCTCGTCCTTTTCCTTCACAAATCTATCTTCTAGAAAATCAGTGCCTTTGAGGAATTTACCCTCGAGATTTACCAAGTGTTGCTTTGGTAAACCGACTTTTGTTCCGAGCTCAAAATCTTCTTGTCCATACATCACAGCCGTATGCACGATACCAGTACCATCTTCTGTCGTAACAAAATCCGCAGCATAAACCTTGAAAGCATTTTCTAATTTTGATTTTTCGCTCTCCTCTATATTTGTAGCTAAATAAGGAAACAATGGCTCATACTGCATGCCGATCATCTCCAGTCCTTTATGCTCGGCGACGATTTCATATGGAGCTTCAATAATCGAAAGGCGTTCTTTGGCCAAAACTAAAATCTCATCTCCCACTTTGGCTTCTACATAAATCACGTCCTCACCTACAGCGAGCCCCACATTTCCTGGAAGTGTCCATGGCGTTGTGGTCCAAGCTATGAAATACGCTTTATCAAAACCAACTATTTTAAACTTTACATACAAAGATAGATCTTTTACATCTTCATAACCCTGAGCGAGTTCGTGACTTGAGAGCGCCGTACCACAACGCGGACACCATGGCACTACTTTATAATCTTTATACAAAAGTTTCTGATCATCGATTTTTTTGACTACATGCCAGAGAGATTCGATATAATTATTTTCATACGTCACATATGGATTATCTTTATCTACCCAGTAGCCTACCCGGTCGCGAAATTTATACCAAACATCCACATGCTTCCAAACGCTTTCTTTACATTTTTTATTAAATTCTGCTATACCGTATTTTTCGATATCTTTTTTAGATTTCAATCCTAACTCTTTTTCAACCAAAAGTTCGACTGGAAGTCCATGAGTATCCCAGCCGCCCTTACGTCTAACATGATATCCACGCATAGTTTTATATCGCGGAATGGCATCTTTGAAAGACTGTGGCACAAGATGATGCACCCCTGGCATGCCATTTGCCGTCGGTGGTCCATCGTAAAAAACAAACTCTTTACTGCCATCTCTTTGCTTCAAGGACTTTTCAAAAACCTTATTCTCTTGCCAAAACTCCAAGATCTTCTCTTCGCGAAGAGCTGCTTCTGACTTCTTTGCCTCGTCAAAGCTTTTAGCATCGGCGGGTGTATTCAAATCTTTTGGTTCTTCTATCATAAATTGTGATTATTATATCATCATACTACCGAAGCCTTATTTTTTCTAGTCTCACGGTTATCGCTTCTCTTTTTTTATTTTTCCCCCACAAGCCACTACAAAATTATCATGCATTTTTTTAAGCTCCGCGAACGGAAGCGCGCTAAAAACTTTGATGGCGTCAGTTGATTTATTTTTAAATTCGGCATCTTTTGCTAAAACTTCCGGATGAACTTTGAGAGCATGGTCATTTATTCCGAGTAGGTACAGCCCAGAGAGTCTGCGAACCCGAGAAAGCGCCACGTACCCCTGCCCAAATTCAAACACTTGTGACAAATCCATCACTGCAGCATCCATGCTCATACCCTGACTCTTGTGCACTGTGATCGCCCAGGCCAGCCGAAGTGGGATTTGAGTAATTTGTGCGCGAATTTTTCCGTTTTCTTCCACCGTCCAATCCATAGGCGTGACCACAATACTATTTCCCCGCTTCGTTTTGATAATCGGATTTCCACTAAACTCTTCAAAATCTGTGACGACACCGAGAGTCCCGTTTACAAATCTTTCCTTTGGATTATTTTTAGTACACATCACGACTGCTCCCACCTTGAGTGTAAGCTTCTCTGGCGACAAACAGCCTTTCCTGAGTGTTTCTACTATCTTTTCATTACCCTCACCCTGCATAGTAAATACTTTTATTCCGGACTCCAATTTTACGAGCTCGGCATCGTTTATCCGATCCACATCTACGTTATGTGAAAAAAGTTTTGTGATGTTGTCCGGCATACCATCCATTTCAATCTGCCTAGTATTGATATGATCCACATGTTTTTGCAAAACATTATTTGCCCGAATTGCTGAAAGTACTGAAAGAAAATCTGTGTCGTCTTGGCGATGCTGCTCGGTCAAATAACATATAACTAGTTGCGCCCGCTCCCAAGCGCTACTTTCATACGCAAAAAGACCTTGTAGACGTCCGACGTCTACAAGGAGTGTATTTTGTTTTGATTGTACAATATCTTTTTTAAAAATCGGCGGTAACTGAAAAAAATCTCCAACTAGAACAATTTGTATTCCTCCAAAGGGCTCACTTTTTTGTTTTATTTCTCGACAAACCAGATCCACCATATTTAGCATGTTGGTAGACAGCATGGAAACCTCATCGATTATAAGTACTCGAGTTTTCAAAACACGCCTAGCAATGTATTCACTACTGGCTATCTTATCCAAATCGTATTTATCCAATTTTGATTTGATGCCGATACCGCTCCAAGAATGAATCGTCATCCCCCCGATATGCGTAGCAGCTATACCAGTCGAAGCGGTAATAGCCGGCTCTATATCCCGATCACGCAGATAATTTACAAAATTATTGATCGTATGAGTTTTGCCCGCACCTGGTTCACCGGTCAGGAAAACATTTGCACCAGTTTTTAAAATATTTAAAGCTTGTTCTTGAGTCATTTAAAAACATTATCACATTTTTTCTGGAGCTTCGATACCCAAAAGGTTTAACCCTGTTTTCATAACCCGAGTAAATGCGGAAGATATAGCTACTTTATAAGGTGAAGTATTGTCTTCTTTATCTAGGATCAAATTATTTCCATAGAAACTATTAAAAGCTCTGGCAAGTTCTGTAAGATAATTTACCAAGTGGTGAGGTTCGTATTCTAAAGCAGAATACAAAATCACATCCCCAAATCTATATAGTAATTTTTCTACTTCAAAAATCTCTTCTGGTAATTTGGAAAAATCTGGCTCAATACCTAGAGTTTTAGCTTTTTCTAAAATTGAACGCGCACGGGCATGAGAGTACTGCAAATATACACCAGAGTCTCCCTCTGTGGAAACTGATTTATCTAAATCAAACACTATATCTCCACCTATAGACTGACGAAGAATCATATACTTTATCGCCCCGATAGCCACTCCTTCTTCACCCTTTGTTTTTTCTTTGACCAAATCTATCAAACTCTCGGCGATGATGACATCCCCAGTACGGGAAGACATCTTGCCAGTAGGTAAACGAAGCATACCGTGCGACAAATGTTTCAGTTTACCTTTAAGCTCGGGAAAAACTTCGCCGATGGCGGATTCAGTAACCTTGAAAAAATCATCCTGTTCGTTGCCAGTGATGGTGATTGATTGATCGTATTTATATTTACTTATTTTTATCTTCGCCAAACCTACTTCTTTGGCTTCATAAGTCGGCAGTCCTTCACTATTTAAAAATACTCTGGTATGTAGCCCATACTTCTCGCCTTTAAAGACTATCGCTCCCCCATCACCTTCCTCAAATACCTGGCCGACATTTTCTAAAACAATTTTTTTACCGACATTTCCTGCTTCGCTCTCCAAAAAGTGCTCACTAAAAACACTGCCAAGCCGCGCATACATAGCTTCAAACTCGGCAAAAGATTTTTCTGTACCTTCTTTATATATTTTATTTATTTCCTCATCGCTCCCGTCGTATACTTTTTTATTTATGGCAATTATTTCCGCTTTAGCCTCTTCGTCTTCGTCGTATGCCTTGTTGCCATATGCATAGCTCGTACTCCAATCTTTTTGTTGCGAAAATCCCCATATAGCTTTGGCTACATGTAAACCTTTATCTCCATGATAAGTAACAGCTTTGACTTCTCCACCACAAGAGCGGACAAGCCGAACCAGCGCCTCACCGATTGTATTGTTCATCAGATGCCCGATATGAAACCCCTTGAATGGATTGGGCTGAGTATGTTCTATGAAAAATTTCTGCCCGGAATAAATATTATTTTGACCAAAATTATATTTTTTTATAATCTCCTCTACAGAAAGTGCAAAAAACTCTCTTTTCAGATAAAAATTTATAAACCCACCTATTGATTCAATTTTTTCAATCTTGTCAAAAGGTGTCTTTGACAATTCAGTAGTAATTTTTTCTGCTAGATCTTTTGGGTTCGTCTTTAGTTTTTTTGCGCAAACCATCGCCACATTCGTAGAGTAGTCTCCCATTGCCAAATCTGCTGGGTGCTCCACTACGAAATCCACATCTTCTATATCAAGATTTTTTAGTGCTTCTTGTATTATTGTTTTTATTTCAGCTTGCATTTACTTTCAGTTTTATGAACCTTAAAACTTTCAACTACTTCTGCCCGGTACTTCCAAACCCTCCTCGACTATTACTATCCATAGTATCAGTTTCTGCCCACTCTGCAATTTCTATCTTTACAAAAACCCCTTGACCCAATCTCTCACCTTTTTCTACTTTTACTTCAATATCAGTTAAATTAAAAACTTGAAGCAATATTTCATCATCCTCTCCGCAATAATCTACATCTATAAAACCAGTACTCACAAGAAGTCCTTTCTTTTTCAGAGTACTTGAGCGGTCTTTGATCTCTAGCATGTATCCTGTGGGTGTAGCGATAATTACATTTGTCGGTAAACGATCTAATCCTTTTGCTGGAATAACAGCGTCGACCCGAGAATACAGATCAAAAGCCACAGCTCCACCTGTATGGTATTCAGGCAACGGCAAACTTTTATCGATACGTTTAATTTTTACTTGCATGATGTAGACGTGATCGCTTTTGTGACTGCTTTTGAAGTTCCACTACTATCTACACACCAATAAGTATTCTCTTCTGTAGCAACATCGAAAAGATTCACGGAAATGGCCCAAGCTTTCGGATTACCATAACAAACCACAGAAGAATTTGGATGATCTTTTAATGTTGTTTTTATAGCAGTTATAGAACCAACCACATGTTTGTGAGTAAATAAAGTACCAGCTATGACACAACTTCCTGTCAAAGTTGATTTACCGTATGAATAATTATTCTCATCATAATACAATGCTGCCAGAGTTCGAATGAAGGACAAATTTGCCTTTATAGATGCATTTTTCCCTTTGTTTCTAGCGTCCACAAGAACTGAACCGAGTAAATCTTCTATAGTTTTTGCGCTATCAGGAGCTTCTATCTCTAGTGGTTTATTTATATCAGAAAATGTAACAGTAAATATCATATTGGCTTGCTTGTCTTTAAGTTGTTCGGCTGTATCTGGAGGAACAATACGAAGCTTGTATTCTATAATCGCTGGATATCCTGAGCTATCTGTCCATATGATTACGCTAGTGTTTTTTTGATAGTAATCAAAAATGTCATTAAATTCCTTACTTTGGAAGTATTCCACCAAGCCATTGTCTTCAAAAAAAGAACCGGCTGTTTTATATTTACTAGCTTCGGCAACAAGCTTTTTGTAAAAAGGAAGTATCGCGTCTCTGTTTATTTGCAAATCATGACGATACAAATCTTTGTTGTTTACTTTTTCTTTATTTGGTTTATTTTTAAATGTAATTAATTTTTCTTCATCAGCAAACTGTGCGGATGCCTTAAGTAAGTTGGTAAAATCAGCTCTGTTTTCTTTATAAGAGGTCTCTATTTGAGATATTTCATCACCAATATAAGAATCCATTTCGGAAGTATTTATTTTTATCCACTCACCTTTTAGATTTGAGTAAGTTCCGAGAAATATACTTGGAATATTGTTAACTTTGAAAAAATAATCTTGATCTTTTTTTAGAGCATCGATGTTAAACTTGTACTGCAAATCTCCAAAATCACCATTCGCATCAAGGTTGAAAATCCAATCTGCTAGAGCATCTGCTTTCTGCCAATCAGTCTTTGCACTTACAGTAGCATCGACTTTAAACTCATTGGGTAAATCTGTCGCTTGATCTCCTAATGTGACAAAAAATGGCTTTGGTGGTATGGCGGATACGTATATGTAAGATGAGCTGTCTTTTGTAAATGTTACTGTTTGTCCATTTATTGGTGTAGTAGATTCCTTAAAATCATAGCTATTTTTAATTTGCGAAATCGCATCCTTTGTTTCAAATGTTACCTGAAGAGAAAAATTTGCACCGTTTTCGGTAAGCGCATAACTATACGACGTAGATGTCATCGGATCAGTAAAAGAAAGACTCGATGAAAAATAAAAAGAGGTCTCTTCTTTCTTAAGCTGTACTAAAAGCTGTACTAAAGTGGAAGGATACCCTTTAATCACGACATCCCTGAGTGATTGAAGAATTACCCTTACGTCTTTTGCACGCTTTGAATCATTTTCGTACTTCTTAAGTAAGACATCTTGGTTAGTTAGTTGTATCGTAAATGGTACTGCATCCTTGTCGCGCGGGCCAACATTTAAAGCCACTGATGTAAAATTTGCTGAGGTATTGATTGTTTGAACTTTCGCAAGTATACCCGAGAGAAGATTTTGCTCAGTGTATGTGGTGTTAATATTAAATGGCCAAACCTTCTGCGTGTAGGCATATGCCGAGCCACCTAAAACCACAACAAGAACTAGAACAAAAAAATATAAAAATCGGTGAGAACTATGTGTATGGGACGTAGTAGGTGTTTGAAGTGGTTGAGATGGTTGTGATAGTTGTGATGGTTGTGATGGTTGTGATGTTGAAGCAAATAAAGCTTCATCTATTTCCTGCTCACTCCAACCAGCACCAAGAAGGTTTTTCTTAATTACATCTACAGGTAAGCTATTGTTTTGAGAAACACGAATATAAGAGATGAGTTCTGGGTTGATCATAAAATTTTATATTTAATTGCCTACTAAGTTTACACCCGAAACCAAAATAACAAAACAATGAATGTTGATAAGTTATTTGATAATTTTTTAACTTTTATGTGCATGATTAAAATAATATTCTGCAGTTTCTTTTACGCTGAATAAAAATATTTTGGGTGTGTCTTTAGGTGCCTTGAAAAGTTCTTCTTTTGAAAACCACTTGAAAGCTTCCACTTAACTATCTTGCTTTATTAAAGGATAATCACTATTAATTGTAGCAGAAACCACTGGACAAAACAGGTGTGCTTAGTTGTTCTCCTAAGTTTACGATCAAGAACAGGTTTTAAATCTTTTAACTCTATTTCCTCTCCTGCCTCTTTAATCATATTCGATTCGTAAGTTTCTCCTTCTTATACTGTACCAGAGACCGCTGGTCCCCATAAGCCTGGGTCACCTGTCTTTGCAAGAGCCAGTAGAACTTCACCTCTTTCATTTTTTAACCATAGTGCAGTTATTCTGGTTATATCCATAGTATTTCTATCTTCTCTGTCCTTATGTCCGATTATTTCATCTTGTTCATTTACGACTGGTATCATTTTATTCTTTTAACTTAAAGTGTTTAATAATTATATCGACAACTTTTTCAGG
>Ga0163151_10001532_pt1 | contig 38485 bp, 30 predicted proteins | sample OliLakLV19MP5IB2_FD_145596 | JGI IMG/M metagenome (GOLD analysis project Ga0163151, IMG submission 145596) | Freshwater microbial mat bacterial communities from Lake Vanda, McMurdo Dry Valleys, Antarctica - Oligotrophic Lake LV.19.MP5.IB-2 | ecosystem: Environmental > Aquatic > Freshwater >... | reverse complement strand
GTCCCGGCCGCGACAGGCCGCTGAGATACCCATTGATGACGACCCGGTCAAAACAGTGGTATACAAAAACCAACAGGCTGCCAAACAGCTTTGTGAACGTCTCCATCGGTCGTCCTCCTTCGTCTCGATAACAAGATCGTAGGACAGACGACCGGTGGTTTCAAAATTTCAAATATTTTTGGCTAGTCTTTCAATCACTCTGCCAGTGGCTCGGAAATCAACCTCTGAATCTGGGTCGCGTGGCCCACACGATCGGTCGTTAGAGTGTCCTCCGGGTGGGAGTGTACTAAGAGTATTGGAGACTGTGTAGTCACTATTAACTGGGAATCGACGGCTGCCTGTTTGATCATTGCCGAGTCCGGGTGGTTTCCCAATGGCCGCAATTGAAAATCGGAGAAGTAAGGAGCCGCCAACTGCACCGTCCGGCGAATCAGGTCATAGGCGCCGGCAAGCTTCAAACTAAAGTGGTACAGGAACGCCGACGATGTGCTGGTGTCGTGTACGTGGAAGATTCGCCACGGAGCAAGAGCGTTTGAAGCAAAAACGGGAAGGCTTCCGGGATAGTGAAGTGTTCATCTGCCGCGGAGATGAAACGGCTCTCCCAATCCGTTTTATCCACGCTGGATCGGAGGCGGAAATAGAGCTTGTGAGTTACCTTCGAACCAAAATGAAGGAAGCGCTCCGCTCCTCCTGCCTGCGCAACGAAGTCCCGGGGTCGCCCCTCGCTAAACGCTTGCAAAAATTCAAGAACATTGAGCAGGTTCGACTTTCCTGATCCATTCGCGCCAACAAGAACATTAGTCTGCCGTTCAATCCCCGAATCGTGATGGAATCGATGGGTGGCCGCCCGGGAAGCATCAAATTCATGACACTAGACGAGAAAAGGGGGCCGAAGAAATCGGCCCCATCCTTAAACCATCCCAAACCACCCTAGAAATACATCTTCGCGGCCAACTGAATGAACCGCGGATCGCGGGCCCCGGTCACCGCGCCGAAGCCAAACCGGCCGCCTGTCCCGCCCAGCGCCGTCGGCAGGTTCGTCACCGCCCCCGTCGTCGGACTGAACTGCACGGTCCGGTTGAAATCGTTGAACTGCGTGTGGTTCGGAGCGTTGAACATTTCCAGACGAAGTTGCAGGAACCGGCTTTCCGCGCCCATCGGGAAGTTCTTGAACACCGAAATGTCCCAGTTGTTCACCCCAGGCCGGCGCACAATTCGCTGCGCCGATTCCAAACCCACGCTGCCAACTTGCGGAGCCACGAAAACCGAGGCGTCCACATACCGGTCGATCGTCCGCTCGCCGATCGGAAGTATCGGATTGCCCTTCAGCGAAACGCGCGGCCCAAAGCTCTCGTTTCCCGTGTACACGCGGTTTAGTTCGCCGCCGATGCCCTGGAAACCCAGGCCGATGTTCGCCGGTTGCCCGCCGATCAACGACACGAGTCCCGACACCTGCCAGCCGCCAAATACGCCCTTGCCCACCGCATTGTCGAACCCGCTGATGTGCTTCGCCAGCGATGGCACATCATAGACGAAGTTCGATACCAGCATGTGCGGCACGTCCTGGTCCAACAGGCTGTAGTTGCCCATCCGGTAGTTTGTCGGGTGGAGCAAATCGCCGTCGCCGGATGCGATTCCCAAGGCTTTCGACCATGTATACGCCACACCGAACATCAGGCCCTTGCCCGTGTTCTTGTTCAGGCTGGCCTGTAACGAGTGGTAGTTGGAGAACGCGCCGAACGCCGTCACCTGCGCCGAACCCATTCCCGCAAACGGCCGGTAGAGGTCGATCGGCAGCGCCGTCCGGCCGTCAAACGAAGTCGCGTTCAGATTGGCCGTGCGCGGATCCTGGTTCTGCCGTTGCCAAGCCGAGCCAAACGCCGGCGCGTTAAAGTCATAACGCGATAGCAGGTGGTTGCCGACGTTGGCGACGTAACCCACTTCCATGGAAATCGACTGCGGCAACTCACGCTGCACCGTGAAATTCCACTGGTACGTGGACGGTACATGCCCGCCCTTATCAAATCCGCGAACGCCCGCCGGGAAAAACACGCCCTGCAGACTCGAGATCTGGTTCAGATTGCTGTAGTAAAAGTTCGGCCGCTGTGTCGAAGGAACGTTCGGCAGCATATCGAATACCGGATTGCCCTGGAAACGGTCATAGAACACGCCGAACCCGGCGCGGACTACGGTCTTCTCCATCGGCTGGTAAGCGATGCCGAGGCGAGGAGCGTAGTGCAATCCCCGGCTGTCGATCAAGCCCCGCGGATAGCCATTTTGTCCGGCCAGCCCCATGCCATTGGCGTATAAGCCATTTACGAATCCCCTACCTGTGTTGACAATCGACCCCACCAGAGCGTTTGGCAGCACAGCGCCGGTCACCGGGTTGACGCCCACGTTCACGCCGTTCTGGCGAGCCGGTTGGACTAACTGCGCGCGGTCCGCGGCGTTGTACAGCGCCGGGTTGAACGACGATGTCTGCAACCCGGCGTCGTACTGCGGCTGAACAATATAGAAGCGAATGCCGTAGTCCAGCGTCAGTTTCTTGTTTACGCGCCAGTTGTCCTGCACGAACCATTCGATATTCCACGAACGGTACATGCCATTCAACACGACGTTAGATTGCGCCAACTGCCGGAAGTTCCCCAGCAAGCCATTGGAATAGGCCCAATTGGTGTCGCCTGGATTCTGCGACTCGCGGTCGAACCAAATGTCGCCATTTACCGACGTGAACGCCGTCTGGTCTTTCAGGCTTTTGTGAAGGTAAATACCCGCCTTCATCGTGTGCGCGCCCTTCACCTTCGTCACGTTGTCCGTGATGTCGTATGTGTGGTTGAAGTTACGGAACGGCGTCCCGTTGAATGCCGTGAACGGCGCGTTCGGCACGCCGCCCCAGCGCCAGTTCTGCACCAGGCCAAGCGTGTCGCCGCTAAACGGCATTTTGTAATTCAAGCCCAACTTCCCCCGGTCGAACGTCTGGTCCACCGGATCGATATTCAAAACGTTTTTCGACGATCCAAAGATGAACTCGTTGGTCAGCGTCGGGTTCAAGACCGTCGTCAGGTTGTTCACCATACTCCAACCCGGATTGCCGAAATTCATCGGCGCGAAGGGAATGTTGTAGTCCGCGTTCCATTGCCCGTAGGCCCGGTCCTGCTCGGACTTCGTCTTGATAAAGCGCGCGTAATAGCGCCACTTGTCGTTGATGTTGTAGTCGCCGCGGTAGATGTTCTCGCGCCGCGGGAATGTGTCGGACACCTGCGTGGCATAGTTGAACTGCGGATCGATCGGCACATTCGGCATCGGATAAAAGTTCAGGATCTTCTGCCCGTCCGGATTAATACGGCTGGGCGGAATGATATTGCCCGGGAAGCATCCGCCGCCGCCGGTGTTGGTGGCGCAGGGCATGCTGCTCAGCGGATCGCGAATGAATACTGGACGTCCATCGCCCTCACGCGTCTGCGAGAAATCGCCTTTGCGTTGAGCATCCGTCGGTACCGTTACTGTGCGCAACGCATTCGGGGACAACCGGTTCTGCCATTCGATCCCGACGAAGAAGAACAGCTTGTCGCGGTTCGGGTTGATCTTCGGAATGTAAGCCGGGCCGCCAATGTTGAATCCCGCGGTATTGTCGCGGAACAGTTGGCGCGAACGGCCCTCCACGTTGTTCCGCCAGTTGTTGGCGTTCAGCCCTTCATGCCGGTGGAACAGGTAGCCCGTCCCGTGCAGGTCGCGTGTACCGCTCTTGGTAACCACGGAAATCGCCGCGCCCGACGACCGGCCATACTCCGCCGGCTGAGAATTCGTCAACATCTTGAATTCGGCGATCTGATCGATGTTCATCGTGGCCAATTGGCCGCCGTTCGAACCCGTATCGATATTGGTGACTCCGTCCACCATCAGGTTGTTCGTATTGTTACGGTTTCCATTCACCGATCCGCCAACGCCGCCATTCGGCACCACGCCCGGCACGGTCCGCGTCAGGTCCAAAAAGGAGCGTCCGTTCAACGCCAGGTTAATCACCTGATTGCCCGTCAGCACGCCGCCCTTCTCCCCGCCGCGCGTCTGCAGCACCACGCCCTGCGCTTCAACTGTGATCGAATCCGTCACCGCGCCCACCGACATTAGAATGTCCGGCAAGTCCAGCCGGTCATTGGCGAACACGCGAATGTCTTTCTGTTCGTATTTCTTGAATCCGGTCAACTCCACCGTCACTCTGTACGTCGACGGCTTCAACGGATTGAAGAAGAACGTTCCGTCAGCTCCGGTTACCACGTCGCGATTGTCGCCTTGCGCGACGTCGGTCAACGTGACCTTCGCGCCCGGCACCACTCCGCCTTGTCCGTCCTTGATTGTGCCCCGCAGCGATCCGGACGATTGTTGTCCGAACATCGCGGCGGCAAACAGCATCCCCGCAACGGCCACGCGAACCGCATGGCTCCACGGCATTCTCTGGTTCATTCGACAGCCCCCTTTATTAAGACCTTGCTGGTTAAGCAGTCCCCCTCGCCGCGCTTGGCGGAGGGTTCCGCAAGTTAGCAAATTGGATGGAGCATATAAGATTTGACCAGGGGTCGTCAACAGATGGTTTTCTTAAGAATGTTCACTGGCTGCGTTTCGAATTCCGGCTGGAAGCGGTGAACGCGACAAATACGCCGATTTTTGGCGATCCCGCGAACCCCTTCGGTTCAGCCAATTTTGGAACCATTACGGGTGTTGGGTTGGCGCGCGGAACGTGCAGTTGGGCCTCAAGTATTATTTCTGAGGTTCTTCATTTGTGTCATTGGCAAAGGCCCCGGAGTTCGCTCCGGGGCCTTTGCGCGCTAGGCGGCCGACTTGCTTACCTGTCGTTTTTGAGAAGCGGCAAGTAGTCGATGTTGTTGTGGCGGGCGCCGGGGACCACGGCGTATTGCACGAGGTCCTTCCTGAAACGCATACGAAGCAGTTCCGTACTGGCGCGGGGAATGACTTCGTCGTGTTCGGCGGCGACGATCAGAGTTGGCGCGGTGACCTGCGGCGCATACCGCCAGGATTCGTACTTATCCAGCAGCAGCAAGCGTACCGGCAAATAGGGGAACGCGCGCGTGGCGATGTCCTGAATGCTGTCGAATGGCGTAACCAAAATGAGCCGCGCGACGGGGCGAAGGCTGGCTACGCGGACAGCGATCCCACTGCCGAGACTGCGGCCGATCAGGACGATGCTGGGATGCGCCGCCCGGACATGGTCATAGAGGATCAGCGCATCGGCGACCAGCGCTGTTTCCGATGGGCTGCCGGCGCTGCCGCCGTAGCCCCGGTAGTGGAGTAAATAGAGCGCGTGGCGGGGAAAGGCGGCCCGGAGATCCGGCATGTTGAATGCGGCATCTTCGGCGTTCCCGCCGAAGTAGAGCAGGGCGTCCGGGCCGGCGCTTGGCTGAGTTGAAACCAGGATTCGTTCGGCGAGGCCGGGCAAGGCAATGACGCTCGCGCCGCGGCGGTTTGTGTCCGGCGTTGGGAAGTAGAGCAGGGAGCGTTGCAATAGAAACAACGCGGCGCACAGAACGCAATAGCCGAGGACCACGGCAACGAGAAGGTTGATGAGCATTCGGGGCACTGTCTTCTATTCTCAGGGGTTATTCTTAAAGAAGCATGGGCTGGCTTGAACGACGGAGGGGTTTGCTGATTGCGCCGGTAGCGTTTGCGGGCCTGCTGGCGTTGTCTTCCAGGCGCGGAAAAGTTGAAGAAGAAGGCGGCAGTCTCGAACTGATGGAGTTCGATGGGCGGGGCTTGGCGGCGGGAGTTCGCATGGTGGAGCGCGTGGTGAAAACGCCCGCGGAGTGGAAAGCGCTTCTGACCGCGCAGCAGTTTTACGTCACGCGGAACGGCAGTACGGATACGCCCTTCACGGGAACGTATCACTCGTTGACGGCGGAGGGGCTGTACCGGTGTGTGGGTTGTGGGACGGGGTTATTCCGGTCGGAGGAGAAGTTCGATTCAGGTACGGGATGGCCGAGCTACTGGGCGCCGGCCGATCCCCGGAATGTGCGAACGCGGGAAGACGTCAGCCTATTCGTGGAGCGAACGGAGGTGGCCTGCCCGCGTTGTGGCGCGCACTTGGGGCATGTGTTTCCGGACGGGCCAGCGCCCAGCCATTTACGGTATTGCATCAATGAATCGGCGCTGCGTTTTGTTCCGGGCCATTAAAGAGTGGTAAGATTCGGGCACGTACCATGCGCGCGCTTTTATTCGTATGTACGTTCGCCATTGGCTTGACCGCAGCCGATCCGCGGGCGGTGTCGATGCACCCCTTCACAGGGCAGCGCGGAAGTGCGTTCCACACGACTGTGCGCGGAGCTAACTTAAAGGAAGCGAAAGCCGTCTTTGCCGAAGAGCCGGGGTTACGCATGATGGTGGAGGGGACAGGACAGGAGGGGAAGCAGACTTTCGTGAAACTGCGCGTGGAGACGAACGCGGATTTTCGGCCGGGGAGATATATGTTCCGGGTGGTCACTCCGAGCGGCGTTTCTAACGCACTGCCATTGCAAATTACCGACTCAGAGGTGCTTAATGAGCCCGAGGGGGCCCATGAGACACCGGAAACGGCCGTTTCCGTCGCGGCGATTCCGGCGCTGTATACCGGCCTGATTGGCAAGCGGGGCGAGTCCGACTTTTATGCCTTTGACGCGAAAGCCGGCGAAACTCTCTCTTTTCACATACTTTCCGGGTTACCGTCGATCGGGGCGGCCGGAGGGAATGCAAATGGATTCGATCCGTCGCTCTCAATTTTTGAGGTTGCGGGGAGTTGGTTCGACCCGAAACGGCTGCGGAGGATTGGCTTTAACGACGAACCGCTGTGGGTGTTGGGACGGGGCACTGATGCCAACATAAAACAGTCTTTTGAAAAATCCGGACGTTATTTGGTGCGCGTGGACGCCTTTTCCGGTCAGGGCGGGCCGGACTACAGCTATATCTTGCGCATATTGCCCGGCGATGTTCCTCCGGATCCGCCTGCGGAAAAGGCCGATTGGGAGGAGCGTACGTATCAGCGGAAGTTGAGTTCGAACCGGTTGAATGAGTTGGCTGCGCGGGGCGGCCGGATTCTGAATCAGAAGGCGGCGGAGACGTACAGGGCGATGGGTTCGTTTGCGTTGCCGGCGACTTTGGAGGGTGTGATCTCCCAGCCGGGGGAAGCGCATCGGGCGACATTCCAGGTGGAGGGGCCGCAGGACATCGCGATTGAAGTGGAAACCCCGAATCTGGCGCCGCCGTTGTTCAATCCCGTTGTCCGGTTGCTGGATTCCAGCGGTGAAGAGGTGGTGACGAACTTCATTGCGGGGCGCGGCGCTTGCACGGGGGCGTTGAACAAGGGGCTGACGGCGAAGACCATTTTCCCTTTGCGGAATCCCGGGAAGTACACGGTTGAGGTGCGGGAGTTGACAGCCGATAACGGCGAGGCGGGTTTTCAGTACCGCGTTATGGTTCGGCCGCAGGTGCCGCATTTGGGCAAGGTGTTGATTGAGGAAGACCATCTAAACTTAGCGCCTGGCGGGGCGAAGACAGTTCGCGTGACTTTTGACAGGGAAGAGGATTACCGGGGGGCGGTGGCGGTTTCCGTGGAAGGGTTGCCGGAGGGCGTGTCGGTATTGGCGGCAGCGGATTATGAACCCGACAAAGATCCGCTCCCGTTTCCGGGGAAACGGGAGCGTTATGTGGCGCGAACGGAACGGACGGTGTTGGCGTTTTCGGTGGCGGACGGCGCTCCGTTGATGGACGTTCCGCTGGTGGCGCGGGTGATAGTGCGGCCAGTGACGGATGGGAAAGCGGGCGCGGTGATTGCGAGTAAGCAGATTCCAATGATGGTGGTGGCGAAGCCATGAGAGTTTTAGTGTTACTGGCGGCGATTGCGGCTTATGGGGCGCCGAAGTTAGTGAAGCTGCAGACTGTTCCGGCTTCCGCAGCGTTGCATGGCGCTAAGTCGGGGCAGCAGTTTCTGGCGATAGCGACTTACTCCGATGGGACGGAGGCGGATGTTACCGCCGCTGCTAACTGGAGCGTTTCGAACGCGGCGGTGGCGCGGGTAACGCCGGGCGCGCGGGTTAGCCCGGTGGCCGATGGCGGCACGACGGTGGAGGCGGCGGTGGACGGCGTCAAGGCGCGGTCAGTAGTGAAGATTAGCGGATCCGCCGAAGTCCGGCCGTTTCAGTTCGCGCGGGACATTGGTACGATTTTGACGAAGCGGGGGTGCAATAGTTCGGCTTGTCATGGAGGCGTGAAGGGACGCGGCGGATTGAAACTGTCCGCCAATGCGCTGTTTCCGAAAGACGACTATGAATGGATCACGCGGGGCGGTACTTATCAGGTCCTGAGCGCGGAAATTCAGGGCGAACGGACGCCTCGTGTCGACGTGAAGGAGCCGGAGCGGAGTTTGTTGTTGCGGAAGCCGTTGATGGCCGTGGCCCATGGCGGCGGGAAGCGTTTGGAGACGGACTCGGAAGACTACCGGACAATCTTGGAATGGGTTCGCGGCGGGGCGGCTTATGGGTCCGGGGAGCGACTGGCGTCATTAACAGGGTTGGAAATTTATCCGCCATTGGCGGCGATGCCGGTGGCGGGAGCGCGGCGGCTGTTGGTAACAGCGCGGTTCTCCGATGGGCATATGGAGGATTTCACGAATCAGGTGTTGTTTAGTTCGAATAACGGAGATGTCGCGACGGTTTCGGCGGATGGCGTTGTTAATGGCAAGGCGCTGGGAGAGACGGCGATCTTGATTCGGGCGGCGGGGCAGGTGACGAGCGTGGGCGTGGGAGTGATCGGGCCGGTTATTGCGCAGTACCCAGTCATTCCACGGGCCAACTTTGTTGACGATTCGATTTTAGCGAAGCTGCGCAAATTTCAGATTGTGCCGTCGGAGCTATCCGGGGACGGGGAGTTTTTGCGGCGAGTCTGTCTGGACCTGACGGGTACGCTGCCGCCGCCGGAGCGGGTACGCGAATTTGTGGCGTTGCGAGATCCGAAGAAGCGGGAAAAGGTGATTGACGCCTTGATTGGCTCGCCGGAGTATGTGGACTATTGGACGTTCCGATTCTCCGATATATTTCGAGTCGCCATCTTCGCGAATGGGCTGACGCCGAAGTTTAGCCAGAAGTATTGGGAGTGGATTCGGGAGAATGTCGCGTCGAACCGGCCGTATGATGAGGTGGCGCGGGAGCGTTTGTCGGCGCAGGGCTATGGCGCGGCGTCGCGGCACTTCATTCCGTATAACCAGATCGGGCCGGCGGCGGACGTTATGGCCGAAGAGGTCCGGGTGTTTATGGGGCGGCGGCTAGATTGCGCGCAATGTCATAACCATCCTTACGAGAACTGGAGCCAGGATCAGTTTTGGGGGATGGCGGCGTTTTTTGGGCGGCTCTTTAAGGCCGGACCCGTCGTGTTCGATCATCCGACCAACATGGACTTTAGCTCGAAAGATGTGGACGGAAAAGTTGAGCTATTGCATCCGCGAACGAAGGCGCCGGTCGCTCCGGTGTTACTGGATTACTCGCCATTGGAGCCGAGAGCCGACGGAAATCCACGGAAGGATCTAGCGCGGTGGATGACTTCTCATCCATACTTCGCGGAGGCTGCGGTAAACCGGATTTGGGGCTATTTCTTTGGACGGGGCATTGTGGATCCGGTGGATGATTTCCGGTCGACGAATCCGGCGACCCATCCAGAACTGCTGACGGCGCTGGCGGCGGACTTTCAGAAAAGCGGATATAACTTACGGCATTTAATGAAGACGATCGTCATGTCGCGAACCTATCAGCTTGCGCATACTCCGAACGCTACGAATGCTTCCGATGTTACGAACTATTCGCGTTCGCTTTCGCGCGCGATTGAAGCGGAAGTTTTGTTGGACGCGGTGGTGGCGGTGACGGGCGTGCCGGAGACGTTCGCGACTTCGGTGCTGGAGGGCGGAGCGGTGGGCCAGGCGCCGGCGCATACTCGCGCTATAAATTTGAAGGATCCGGATATGTACTTTTCCCGATTCCTGGAGCTATATGGCAGGCCCAACCGGGGGGCTATCCCAGAGCGTTCAGGAAAGCCGAATTTGAGCCAGGCGCTGCACATGCTCGCCGGGGCGACCTATGTGGACCGGTTGTCGGCGCCGGGGAGCCGGCTGCGGACGCTGCTGGAAAGGGGCGCCGCGAATGCCTCGATTTTTGAAGAGTTCTATTTAGCGGCGTTGGGGCGGAGTTTGGACAAGGACGAGTTAGCGGAGTTGACGGGGCTGGTTGCGCAACGGGGCGACCGGGAGGCCGCGCTGCGCGAGTTTGTCTGGGCGCTTATCAGTTCGCGGGAGTTTGCGGAGAATCACTAATGACACATGACACACGGCGTGACTTTTTGCGGGCGGGATCGTTGGGATTTCTGGGGATGGGGTTGCCGCGGTATCTGGCGGCGGCGCCGGCGGCGTCCGCGAAGGTAAAATCAGTCATTCTGTTTTGGCTGGAAGGCGGGCCGAGTCATATCGACACATGGGACCCGAAGTCGAACAGTAACTTCAAGCCTATTTCGACGAATGTGCCGGGGATACAGATCTCCGAACTGCTGCCGAAGATGGCGAAGAAAATGGATAAGTTCGCGCTGATCCGGTCCATGCATACGAGGGGCAATGACCATCCGCAGGCGACTCATTATGTGATCACGGGGCATGAGATTAATCCCGCCATGCAGTTCCCGAGTATTGGTTCGATGCTGACGAAGGAACTGGGACCGCGCAATGCGGTGCCGCCACATGTGCTGGTACCCAAGTGGGAACGGGGAAGGCAGTATGAGGACTATTTCCGAGCGGCGTTTTTGGGCGGGGACTACGATCCGATGTGTATTCCGGACCCGGGTAAGCCGGATTTTCAAGTTACCGATCTGAGTTTGCCGAAGACGGTTTCACAAGCTGCGGTGGATAGCCGAAGCGCTTTCCTGAAGGCGGTTGACCGGCGGTATCGCGCCCTGAATGAGACGGCGGAACATACCGATATGGACGCGTTTTCGGCGCAGGCGATGAAGATGATTTTGACGCCGGCGGTGAGGGATGCTTTCGATTTGTCTAAAGAGCCGGACAAGTTGAAGGAGCGGTATGGGAAAGATTCGATTGGGCAGTCTTGTCTGCTGGCGCGCCGGTTGGTAGAGGCGGGGAGTGTGTTTGTAACGGCGGCGGGGTATCACGGGACCTCGTGGGATACGCATAGCGACAACGATAAGAGTCATCGGGACCGGTTGTGCCCGCCGTTGGACAGGACGCTAGTTACTTTGGTCGAGGATTTGGAAGAGCGGGGATTATTAGACTCGACGCTGGTAATTGCGATGGGCGAGTTTGGGCGTACGCCGCATATTAATCCGGCTTTGGGGCGCGATCATTGGCCGAATTGCTGGTCATTAGCCTTAGCGGGAGGCGGGATAAAAACGGGGCAGGCGATCGGCACGAGTGACGAGCGCGGCGCGAATGTTACCAACCGTGTGGTTTCGATGGGCGATCTGTATGCCTCCGTTTATAAGCTGATGGGCGTGGACTGGACGAAGGAGATAATGAGCCCGATCGGGCGGCCAATAAAAATTGCGAATTCGCTGGAGGACAAGACGGGGGAGCCGTTGGCGGAGTTGTTTGGGTAGAGGGATCCCAAGCGTGATAGGCAGTACACCCAGGGAGTATGTTCGCGAACTACTCCGCCAGGACCAAAACCGGCGAGCTGGGGAGAAGCTCGAAGCGTTGCTGCTGGAGGGGCTAAACTCCGGAGAGCCGATTGAGATTAGCCCCCAGTATTGGGAGAACAAACGCCAGGAGCTCATCGAACGGCATTCCCGCAAAAATGGGAGGCGGTGAAAGCCGGATAGGTTGTCCGGCCAATCCCAGGGGACATTCGCAGTCGTATCGAGCCATCCGGAAATTGGCTGGGCCTGCAAAGTTCGCCAGCCCGAATTGATGACAGCCCGAACTTTTCGCGTTAGCGAGCGTTTTCGGGAATACCTGACCATCTATCAGCCGTGCCAAAGTCGCATTGAGATACTGAGAGTCCTTTTATCGGCCTTGGTTTTGGCGATGCGCCGATCCAGCGCATCGTAACCTGTCCCGGTGGAAAATAATTCGTCGAATTGCTCGGGCAACTGCGCCGGCCGCTCCGGCGTGGGAGCCTGCTGGTAGGCACGCAGTTGTTAGTAGAAATCCCAATAACGCTTCCGAAACGCTTCCAGCCATTCCCGATGCTGCCCCACGCACGGGTCCAGGCTCTGATCGTGGCGCCGGTCGTGAATCCAGCATAAAGCCAGTTCGCCGGCGACCACCTTAAACTGTTTGGCATCGTCACACACCAACAGGCGCACATGCCCGGCCTCGGCGTGATAGGCCGCCAGCGCCGCCGCCGCCACAATCCGGTCGTGGGCCGCTTGGCCCAGATCCGGAATCCGCTCCGTCAGCCTGCGCCCGAACTCCGTCTCGCTCCAATCCTGTTGGAACGGCAACTGCCCACCCGCTCTACCACCCGCCGCGACACGCCAAACTGGCGCAGCAAATCCAGCGCTTCCTCATTGATGCCAAAGATGCGCTCGGTGCGCAGCACATTGATGATGGTCGGGCGGTCCTTCCGGACAGAGGCGATTCGTTACGGTAGCGGTTACCCTGAGGAATAGATGGTCGACTTCGGTATTTTTCCCAAGAAGCTCCATTCCGCCATTCGAGACGATCGGCCGGAGAGCCGAGTACCGGACATCCTGGTCAATGCGGCGAAGATGGACACAACTGCCGTCCTGGCCGAATTCGCGACCTCTCGCGAGGGCCTGACCAGTGATGACGCTCTTGCTCGACGTGATCGGTACGGCCCAAATGTTCTGGCAAAGGACAAGCGAAAAAGCCTGGCCGTGCTCGTCTCGCACGCGGTTCTCAACCCCCTGGTGATCCTGTTGGCGGTCCTGGCGACCATTTCGTTCGCCACTGGCGATCCTCGGGCGGGATTCATGATGTCTATGATGATCGCTCTGGGTGTGGGGCTAAAGCTTATCCAAGAAGCCAAGGCGGAGACTGCGGCGGCGAGCCTCAAGGCCATGATCTCGGTCACTGCCACCGCGGTCCGCAACGGCAAGCCGCAGGAGATCCCCGTTTCCCAACTGGTCCCTGGCGATATCGTGGAACTGGCGGCAGGAGACCTGATCCCCGCCGACGTGCGCATCATCTCGGCAAAAGATCTGTTCGTGACACAAGGCTCCCTCACCGGTGAGAGCTTCCCCGTCGAAAAGTTCGATGTCGAAAGGAGCGTGGCGACAACCGCCGCCATTGATCTGACCTGCATCGGCTTCCTCGGTACAAGCGTGGAGAGTGGCTCGGCGACGGCAATTGTCATTGCCACCGGAAAGGAGACACTGTTGGGCGGTATCGCCCACTCGGTATCGGAGGAAACGGAGCAAACGGCGTTCGACAAGGGCATCACCGAGTTTACTTGGCTGATGCTGCGATTCATCCTCATCATGGTGCCCTTGGTCTTTGTCACCAACGGGCTGACCAAGGGGAACTGGGTGGAAGCCTTCTTCTTCTCCGTCGCGGTGGCGGTGGGTCTGACACCCGAGATGCTACCGATGATTGTGACAGTGTGTCTTTCCAAGGGCGCTCTGGCAATGAGCCGCAAAAAGGTGATCGTCAAGCGGATCAACGCCATTCAGAATCTGGGCGCGATGGACGTGCTTTGCACGGACAAGACCGGGACGTTGACGATGGATAAGGTCATCCTGGAGAGACACTGCGACGTGGCCCTGAAGGAAGACGAGGGCGTTCTGGCGTTGGCGTACCTGAACAGTCATTTTCAAACGGGCTTGAGAAACATTCTGGATCGTGCGATCCTCGCTCACACCGAGACCCATACTCACGCCAATATCCCCGAATATGCAAAGGTGGATGAAATTCCCTTCGACTTCCAGCGGCGCATCATGTCGGTCGTCGTTCGAACGCCGGAGGGCAAAGACCGCATCATCAGCAAGGGAGCTCCAGAAGCGATCTTCCCCCGTTGCGCGAACTTCGAGCTAGATGGCGAAGCGTATCCGATGGATCATGAGCACATCGACGAGCTGAAAATGGAGTATGAGCGGCTTTCGTCGGACGGCTTCCGTGTGCTGGCGATCGCCAGCAAAGACATTCAGCCGCGCGGTGTCGTCGCCGGCGACTCCACGCCGTACTCCAAGGCTGACGAGTGCGACTTAGTACTGAATGGCTATGTGGCGTTTCTCGACCCGCCGAAAGAGAGCGCCGCATCGGCAATCAAGGCGCTGCAGGGACACGGCGTCGCAGTCAAGCTCGTCACTGGCGACAACGATTTGGTCGCCCGCAAGATCTGCAAAGAGGTCGGGCTACTCACCGAGTTCGTGCTGCTGGGCAGTGACGTCGAGAAGATGTCCGACTCGGAGCTTGCTAACGCGGTGGAGAGAACCACGCTTTTCGCCCGCGTCTCACCCGCTCACAAGCAGCGGATTATCAAAGCACTTCAGTCCCATCAGCACACCGTTGGCTTTATGGGGGATGGTATTAACGACGCTCCCGCGTTGCACGCGGCGGATGTGGGGATCAGCGTTGATACCGCCGTGGATATCGCCAAAGAATCAGCCGATATGATCTTGCTGGAAAAGTCCCTGCTGGTCCTCGAAGCGGGCGTCGTGGAGGGACGAAAAGTATTCGCAAATATCCTCAAGTACGTCCGCATGGGCGCAAGCAGCAACTTCGGGAACATGTTCAGCGTTCTGGGAGCGAGCGTTTTCGTCCCGTTTCTACCGATGGCCCCGATTCAGATCCTCGCCAACAATCTTCTTTACGATATCAGTCAAACCGCCATTCCGACCGATGATGTCGACCCCGAGCAGGTTGAGAAGCCTCGCCCCTGGGACATAAGACAGCTAACCCGCTTCATCGTTTTCATTGGACCCTGTTCATCCATTTTCGACTACACGACCTACTTCATGATGCTGTATGTCTTCAACTGTTGGGAAACATCTACGCCCGAGGCCGCCGCTCACAGTGCGAGCCTCTTTCAGACAGGCTGGTTCGTGGAGAGCCTGCTCACGCAAACACTCATCATCCACATCATTCGGACTAACAGAATCCCGTTCCTGCAGAGTCGCTCTTCGTGGCCGCTGATTGTGATGTCTGCCTGCATTATGGCAATCGGCGTCGCGATTCCGTTCACTTGGCTGGGAAGCTACTTAGGCTTCAGGGCATTGCCACCGCTGTATTGGCCGCTGCTGGGAGCTACCCTCGTGTGCTATGTCGTCCTGACACAGACAGTCAAGATGTGGTTGCTCCGGAAAACTTGGATATGAACGGGGTCGGCGGGGACGAGGAATTTTGGGGACTATGGAATGAACGACTTATCTAAGACCGGCGGGAGGAGCATTTGGCCGAGCGCATCCGGGGTTGCGGCATATCGGAATCCATTCAACGATTCAGTTGTGAGGCTTGGCCCGGATGAAAGCATGATTTACTAGGGCAATGCGGGAGTTGATTCACGAATTGGGGAGTGACGCCTGGGTGCTGGACCTGGGAAGCTCTTCGGGCAGCTTCCCGGATTCGTTGACGGCGGCGCGGGTCGTGCGGTTGGACCGGGATCGGGTCGGAGGGCGCGCCGTGCGGGCGGACGCGGCTCGATTGCCTTTTGGGGACGCGATGTTTGACGTGGTGGTGGCGAATCACAGCTTTGAACATTTTGAGGAGTTGGAACTGGTTCTGAGCGAATTGGGGCGTGTGGTGAAACCGCGTGGGGCGATATTCGCCTCTGTGCCCGATGCGCTGACGTACACCGACCGGATTTACCGGTGGCTCGGGAACGGCGGAGGGCACGTGAATTCTTTTGTCCGGTCGATGGAGTTGGCGGAGAAAGTTGTTCAGGCGACGGGAAAACCGCTGAGCGGAATGAAGGTGCTGTACTCCGGATGGTCCTTTCTGAACCGCAAGAATATCGTCAGGACACAGCGGCGGTTGCTGCTGCTTGGCGGGGGATATGAGTGGACGCTACAACTCGGGGCCTACTTACTGCGATGGGTGGATTCGGTGATGGGTTCGCGCTTGAGCGTCTACGGTTGGGCGTACTATTTCGGGACCGGCGCGGTGCTTGATTTGGCCGCCGCGTCGAACGTGTGCGTGCGATGCGGGTCCGGTCATGGATCGGATTGGCTGATTGCGGATGCAAGGGTTCGGCGTTTGGCGGTCTGGCGGTACTACCGCTGTCCGGGCTGCGCGACGGTTAATCTGTTCTTATGATTCATTGGCTGGTAATGGGTGTCGGCGATATTGCGGTGAAGCGGGTTATTCCCGCCATATTGGCGGAGCCGCGGTCCACGCTGCAGGCGGTCTTGACATCGCAGCCGGCCAAGGTGGAGGCATACGGCGTTCGGGGGTATTCGGAACTGGACGAGGCGTTGAGCGATTCGGCGGTTAACGCGGTTTATGTGGCGGCGCCGGTGGCGCTGCATCATCCATATACCTTGGCGGCGCTGGCGACGGGGAAGCATGTGCTTTGCGAAAAGCCGACAGCGCTCGCTTTTTATGAAGCCAGCGAGATGGCGGCGGCGGCGGCGGCAACCGGATTGGTTTGCGGGGTCGCTTATTACCGGCGGTTGTATCCCAAAGTTCTGGAAGCCAAGCGGCTGATGGCGGCTGGAGCGATCGGGCGGCCGGTGCTGGCGGAGTTGAACTGTCACAGTTGGCTTAATCCGGCGGATGGGGGTTGGCGTTTGGATCCGCGGCTGGCGGGGGGCGGGCCGATGTTTGATATTGCTTCGCATCGAATCGATCTATTGAATTTCTGGTTTGGAAAGCCGGCGCGGGCGACGGGGTTTGTCTCGAACGCGGTCCACAACTACGAGGTGGAGGACAATGCGACGGTGATGGTGGAGTATCCGGGAGGGATTCGCGGTGTGGTCGATGTGCGGTGGCACAGCCGCATAAATCGCGACCAGTGCCGGATTGTTGGAACGGATGGAACGTTGGAGCTTGACCCGCTGAACGGGCCGCTATTGCGGACGCCGGCGGGGGATTTGGATTTGCCGGCGCATCCGAATTTACACTATCCGCTGGTTCATGATTTTGTTGAGGCGGTGCTGGATGGGGGCTCTCCGGCGTGTCCGATAGCGGAGGCGATCCACGTGGATTGGGTGACAAGCCGAATACTACGATAAGATTGAAAAAGACACCAAAACACCATATTCCCATGTCGGACAGCACCAAGATTGACGTTAATAGTTGGCTGGAAGAAGAACTGTACCAGCAGTACATGCATAACCACTCGTTTGTGGACGCAGCGTGGCAGAGCGAGTTCGCCGAGGACACGCCGTCAAATGGCACGGCGAAGGCTGTGGCTGAGGCCCCCGCACCAGTTCCCGCACCCGCGCCGGTAGTCGCTCCGCCGGCGACAGTACCAGAACCGGCGCCGCCCGCCGCCCCGCCGCAAACGCAGGAAGTGACCAAAACGGAGTCTTCCGTACAGACCAGCCAGCCGGGCTCCAAAGACGTCGATTCCTCCGAGCAGCTCGTTCCTTTGCGCGGGACCGCATTGCGGATTGCCGAGAACATGGTCCTTTCGCTGTCGGTCCCGACGGCAACCAGCCAGCGTTCCATTCCGGTTAAAGTTATTGACGAAAACCGGCGGATTATCAATCAGCACCGGACGCTGCTGGGTCTCTCCAAAATCTCGTACACGCATTTGATCGGCTGGGCCATTGTGAAGTCGTTGGAGTCGAACCCGGCATTGAACTCGTCCTATGCGGAGAACGGCGACGGGGCTTTTAAGGTGGTCCGGAACCACGTCAATCTGGGACTGGCGATTGACTTGCCCGCGCGCGACGGCGGGCGAGCGTTGGTGGTGCCGAGCATCAAGAATGCCGGTTCGCTCAATTTCGGCGACTTTTTGAAGGCGTACAATGACCTGATCGCGCGAGGGCGCAAGGGCAAGTTGACGCTGCCGGATTTCCAGGGAACTACGCTCTCGTTGACGAATCCGGGGACGATTGGGACGGTGGGATCGATACCGCGGCTGATGCCGGGGCAGGGTTGCATCATCGCGACGGGCGCGATTGATTTTCCGGCGGAGTACATGGGCGTCGCGCCGGAGATGCGGGCGATGTTGGGAATCGGCAAGGTGATGACGGTCACTTGCACCTACGATCACCGCATTATTCAGGGCGCCGAGAGCGGCATGTTCCTGGCCAAACTGCAGGGGCTGCTGCAGGGCGAGGACAAGTTCTACGACGCGATTTTCACCGACCTGCGGATGCCGCACAAACCCGTGAAATGGGAAGCCGATCGCGCGTTAGCGCCGCGCCAGACGGCGATGCGGCAGGTGGAGATCAGCAAAGAGTCCAGCATCCTGCAACTCATCAATGCATACCGGATGCGGGGGCATCTGATTGCCGATCTGGATCCGTTGGGCACGGAACCGAATTATCATCCGGAGCTGGACCCCGCCCATTACGGGCTTACGATTTGGGATTTGGACCGGGAATTTGTTACCGGTTCGCTGGGCCAATCCGTGGGCGAAGGCGCGGCGCACATCGTGCTGACGCTGCGCGAGATTCTGGAAACACTGCGGCAGACCTACTGCGGTAAGATTGGCGCGGAGTACATGTACATCCAGTCGCCGGAGCAGAAGACGTGGCTGCAGCAGCGGATGGAAACCGGCAGCGGCGCGACGGCGACCGCGGACCGCGTGCGGATTCTGGAACGGCTGCACGAGGCGGAAGGCTTTGAATCCTTCCTGGGCACACGATTCGTGGGTACAAAGCGGTTCGGCCTGGAGGGTGGAGAATCGGCGATTGCGATTCTGGATGAGATTTGTGAACGTGCGGCGGACGCTGCGGTGCATGAGATTGTTATCGGCATGACGCACCGTGGGCGCCTGAATGTTCTAACGAACATTATCGGGAAGAAGCCGGAGCAGATTATGTCGGAGTTCGAGGGGAACCCGATAGAGGGGTCGACGCAGGGATCGGGCGACGTGAAGTACCACCTGGGCGCGACGGGCGTGCGGCGAGCCGTGTCGGCGCGGGAAATCGTGGTGAGTCTGGCCCCGAATCCTTCGCATTTGGAAGCGGTGAACCCGGTGGTGGAGGGAATCGTCCGGCCGAAGCAAGACCGGCTGGGCGACGTGAAGCGGGAGCGGGTGATTCCGCTGCTGATTCACGGCGACGCGGCGTTTGCGGGGCAGGGCGTGGTGGCTGAGACGCTGAACATGTCGCAGCTTGACGGGTATACGACGGGCGGCACGATTCATTTGGTTATCAACAACCAGATTGGGTTTACGACGCGGCCGGACGATTACCGCAGCTCGATTTATTCGACCGACATTGCGCGCGCGGTGGACGCCCCGGTCTTTCATGTGAACGGCGACGATCCGGAAGCGTGTCTACAGGTAGCCCGTTTTGCCTATGAGTTCCGGCAGCGGTTCAAGAAAGACGTTGTAATCGACATGGTCTGCTACCGGCGTCATGGCCACAATGAGGCCGACGATCCGAGCTACACGCAGCCGATCATGTACCGAAAGATTAAGACGCACCCAAGCGTGGCGACGCTGTATTCGGAACGGCTGGTACGCGAGAAGATCGTCACTCAGGACGACGTGGACCGGCTTAAAAAGTCCATCAATCAACGGTTGTCCGACGCCCATGAGCGCGCGCAGCAAAACGCGCTGCAGTTGGAATATCAGGAATTGGCGGTAGTGGACGAGGTTGCCGTCCGGCGGAACATTCCGCAGACGGCGGCGGATCCGGCTATATTGCAGCGTGTCGTTTACGGCTCCACTACTTTCCCGGAGGACTTCCGGGTTCATCCGAAGCTGAAGAAGTTCCTGGATTCGCGCCTGCACATTCTGGAAGGCGGGACGTTGGACTGGGCGGCGGCGGAGGCCATGGCGTTTGGGAGTTTGGTGCTGGAGGGGACGCCGGTGCGGCTATCGGGGCAGGACTCCGGGCGCGGCACGTTCAGCCAGCGGCACCTGATTTATTACGATTCCGAAACCGGCGAGCCGTACATCCCGATGCAGCATTTGGCGCCGAATCAAGCGAAGTTCGATGTGTACGATTCGTGCTTGAGCGAGTATGCGGTGATGGGTTTTGAGTTCGGGTACTCGGTGGCGGATCCGCTGAGCCTGGTGATGTGGGAAGGGCAGTTTGGCGATTTTGTGAATGGCGCCCAGATCATGATCGACCAGTTTATTTCGTGTTCCAATTCGAAGTGGGGACAGCCGAGCGGCCTCGTGCTGCTGCTGCCGCACGGGCAGGAGGGGCAAGGCCCGGAGCATAGTTCGGCGCGCCTGGAGCGGTTCCTGACATTGTGCGCGGAAGACAATATGCAGGTGGTCAATCCGACGACGCCCGCGCAGTATTTCCATTTACTCCGCCGCCAGATGCATGGCGGAGGAGACCGGCGCGGAATGCGGAAGCCGCTGATTGTGATGACGCCGAAGAGCCTGCTGCGGAGTGCGAAGGCGACGTCGTCACTGGCTGAGTTGACCGCTGGCGGGTTCCGGGAAATTATCGGCGACGGCAACATGATGGAGGCCGATGAGGTCCGGCGCGTGCTGTTGACGAGCGGGAAGATTTATTACGAGTTGGCGGATCAGCGCGAGAAGCTGGCGGCCGATAACGTGGCGCTGGTTCGTCTCGAGCAGTACTACCCGTTCCCGAAGGCGGAGCTGCAGGATGTGTTGATGCGGTATCCGGTGACGGCGGAAGTTTGCTGGGTGCAGGAAGAGGCCCAGAACATGGGCGCGTGGCGGTTTGTGCGTGAGCAAATACAGCCGCTGCTCGATCCGGCGCGGCGTTCGCTGCGGTATATCGGACGCGCGGAAGCGGCGAGTCCGGCGCCGGGATCGTTGAAGCGGCACCAGGCGGAGCAGGCGGAGATACTGGCGGAATCCTTCAGCGCGGATGCGACTCCTAGGGCGAGGACGCGGTTGGTGGTGCGGCGGAAGCGGTAATGATTCTGGGGCCGAGCCGGCAACCAGGCGCGCGCGCTACATTCGCGCAGGCCGCGATCTCGCCGAGTGCGTCCACGGCGATTTCTTGCACCGCGCGCTGATCCGTGAGACTACGAGCGCGACGAGTTTTCTGGGGTTGCCTCAAAGACGTCAAGTTCTTCGCGTCGGCCGCAGTCAAAAACAAGCGCTTGTTGCTGATAATGGGCGAGGAACGTGCGGCCGGCGCCTCCACACTCCAGGCAACGTTCGTTCGGGTGTCGAAACGGCTGGGCAGGCCTTTCGTGGCGGATACGCCGGACCGGTTCGGCCCGCGAAATTCCGGCCAATCCTGCGCCAGGGCAAGAAAGTGTGAAAGGACGACGAGAGCTACAGCGAGCCTTCGCATGAGGTCAAGCTTAGCAATGAGGCGATCCAGACGGCGGCGCGCTTCCGGTGCGAGTTCCACCAGCCGCCGCGAATGCGGCACTTTGGCGCTGCGATTGCTCAGGCTTCTATAAGAGATGCCAACCCGTTGAATCCAGCCGCACTCTTGGACCCCTTACGCGCTGAGTACCCGGCGGAGACGCCCCCGGTGCCCGGACTGACGGAGCGGTGGAGTATTCCTCTCACCATTCTGGCGGTCCTGGCCGTGTTGACTGCCATGCGCATGGCACAAGAAGTGTTGATTCCAATCGTGGTTGCGATCCTGATTGCATACGCCCTCGAACCTGTGGTCGCAGTTGTCGGCAAGGTTGGGCTAGGCCGTGCGGGCGCGAGCGCCTTGGTACTCGTCGCGATTCTGTCCGCAGTGGGAGGTACGGCATACAGCTTGCGCAACCAGGCGTTGACCGTGCTGGATGACCTCCCGGCGGGAGCGCGCCGAATACGCAGTTTAATTGCGGCAAACGAAGGTCAGGCCGGACCGATAGAAAAGGTAAAAGAAGCCGCGAAAGAAATCGAGAAGACCGCTAGCGCGGCCGCCGGAGCGGATCCAGCCCCGCAAAATATCCCGCAGGTTCAGATCGCCCAGCCTTCCACTAGCGCGAACGAATACTTGTGGTGGGGCTCTGTCGGGGCTCTCGCCTCGATTGGTCAGGGCGTCGTTATCTTTTTCCTCGTGTACTTTCTGCTCGCTTCCGGAGACCAATATAAGCGGAAACTGCTTAAACTTGCCGGGCCTACGATGTCCGAAAAAAAACTGTCCATGCAAATCCTCAATGAGATTGACGGGCAAATAGGGCGCTTCCTGCTGGTGCAGATATTTACGAGCGTGGTGGTGGCGGTCGTGACGTGGATAGCGCTTAAGTTTCTCGGCGTGAATCAGCCGGCGGTATGGGGCATCGCCGCCGGTGTGTTGAACTCTATTCCCTACTTCGGCGCGATTATGGTCAGCGGGGGTCTTGCGTTAGTGGCATTTCTGCAGTTCGGAACACTGAGCATGGCCTTGTATGTAAGCGCCGTCACCTTCGTGATCACCAGTCTGGAGGGTTTCCTATTGACGCCCGCGCTCATGGGAAAAGCCTCGCGGATCAACCAGGTGGCGCTTTTCGTCGGCATACTTTTCTGGGGTTGGATGTGGGGCGTGATGGGTATGATTCTGGCGGTGCCGATCATGATGGCGCTGCGATGCGTCGCGGACCGGGTGGACGGGCTGTGGCAGCTTGCGGAACTGCTTGGCGAAAAAAGTGCGGACGCCGCGGGCGCGCCACCCTAAATTAAGCGAAGAGGTTAGCCCCGCCCGGAAACGTTCTTGCGGTCTCGACACTCTACATCATCAAGGAGAGTTTGAAATGCTGTATACGATCTTGATTGGACTTGTAATTGGAATTGTGGCGAAGCTGCTCATGCCGGGGCGCGATCCCGGGGGCTTCATCATCACAACGCTGATTGGTATTTTCGGCGCCGTCATTGGCGGGTTCGCTGGGCAGACGCTGGGGCTTTACCGCGAAGGCGAGCCCGCCGGGTTTCTGATGTCGGTGGCGGGCGCCATGCTCCTGCTGTTCCTTTACCGCCAATTCAAGCCGGCTGCTACGGCATAGAGTCAGGGATCCACTAGCACCTGAATCGGACAGTTCGGGCACTGCCGCGGCCGCGATAACGATCAGAGCCTCTTCTTGATCGACCCCGCGTTCTTCGCATCGGGCGCCAACTCGAGGTACTTGGCATAGGCCTCCTTGGCGCCCTTTCCATCCTTGCGTTTCTCCAGCGATTCGCCCAGCCGCAACCACGCGTCGGCCAGCCCCGGATTCCACTTCGTGGCCTCCCGGTAGCGCAAACTAGCCGCCTTATAATTTCCCTTTTTTGCGTAGAAATTGCCGGTGCGTACTTCCTTCTCCGCCTGCAGCGGATTGAAGGTGTACTCCTTAGTCTCCACTAACGTCGCGTCTTCCTCCGGCGGCTCCTGCGTCACCGGGGGCGGCTGTTGCGCCATCAGCGCGAACCAGCTCAAAAAGACGGAAAGGCAGATACGGCGTGCCACAATCAAAGTATAGCGCCAGCCAGCGTTTATGGACCTCAAAGACAAAGTCTCGCAGTTACCTCTGTTACCCGGCGTGTATCTATATAAGAACGCCCACGGCGAGGTAATCTACGTCGGTAAGGCTAAAATTCTCCGCGCCCGCGTGCGCAATTACTTCTCCGAAGAAAGCCTCTCCAATTCCAAAACCGGCACGCTTATCAGCGAAGCCCGCGACATCGATTACATCGTCGTCGACAACGAGAAGGAAGCTCTCGCACTCGAAAATTCGCTCATCAAACAGTACAAGCCGCGGTTCAACATCCTGCTCCGCGACGACAAAACTTACCCTTATATCAAGGTGACGGCCGAGAAGTTCCCCCGCGTCTTCGTCACCCGCCGCCTCCGCAAAGACGGGGGCGCCTACTACGGTCCCTATTTTCCCGGCAACCTGGCTTACCGCCTGGTCGACTTCATTCACCGCCATTTCAAAATCCCCTCCTGCCGTGTCGACCTCACCAAAGTCCATCCCAACCCCTGTCTGCAGTACCACATCCACCGCTGCCTCGGCCCCTGTGCCGCCGGCCTCACCACGGAGTTCGAATACGCCGCCGCCGTCAGCAATGTCCGCCTCTTCCTCGAAGGCCGTCTCAAGGATCTGTCGAAACAACTCCGGCGGCGAATGGAGGCCGCTTCCGAAGATCTCCGTTTCGAGGAAGCCGGATCGCTGCGCGACATCATCCAGACGGTGGACGAAATTGAAGACCGCCAGAAAATGGCCGCCGCGTCCGGCGACGACGTCGACATCTACGCCTACTATGCCGAGCCTCCGCTACTCGCCGTGAACCTCTTCCACCTCCGCAACGGCCGCATCGTCGACCGCCGCGAGTTCTACTGGGAGGACCAGTTCGACTTCCAGCCATCGGAGTTCATGGCCGCGCTTATCAAGCAGGTGTATTTGGATCAGACGTACATCCCCGCTATCATCCACGTGCCCGCCGACTTCGAAGACCGCGAGACTCTCGAAGAACTGCTGACCGAACGGAAGGCTCGCAAAGTCGAAATCCATACTCCGCAACGCGGCCAGAAAAAGGCGCTCTACGACCTTGCCGAGACCAACGCCAAGCACTGCTTCGACGCCCGCTTCCGCGTCCTGAAGCCCTCATCGAAAGCCATTCTGAGCGCCTTCGAGGACGCTACGGCCGTTCCGCTTAACCCGGCCCGAATCGAGTGCTTCGACATCTCCCATGTTCAGGGTACCGACAAGGTGGCGAGCATGGTCGTTTGGGAAGACGGCCGCATGAAGAAGGCCGACTACCGCAAGTTCATCATCAAAACCGTGGAAGGCAATGACGACTTCGCCTCCATGCACGAAGTGGTCACCCGCCGCTATACGCGCATCCGCGACGAGGGCGGCAAAATGCCCGGCTTGGTGTTGATCGACGGCGGCCTCGGCCAACTCCACGCCGCCGCGGCAGCGCTCGAGTCCATTGGCATCACGGATCAGCCGTTGGCCAGCATCGCCAAGCGCGAGGAGTGGATCTACGTCCACGGCAGCGAAGAGGAACCGATCATCCTCGACCGCTTCAATCCCGTTCTCCATCTGGTGCAAACCGTGCGCGACGAAGCGCACCGCTTCGCCGTGACGTTCCACCGCAACCGGCGCGATGCCAGCCGCCTCCGCTCTGAACTGCTCGAAGTGGAAGGCGTCGGCCCCAGGACCGTCGGGAAGCTGCTCAAGAATCTCGGCAGCGTCCAACGCGTTCGCGCCGCCAGTGAGGCGGATCTGTCTCGCGAGGTCGGCGCCGCCGCGGCTCGGCGCCTCCGCCAGCATTTTGAGAAGGAACTGTTGTCAAAGCAACCGGGGCTTCCTACGGCCGCGAGTTCACCGTCAAATACCGGTTCTGGCCGCCCCGGCTGATCAGCAACAGCGCGGGCGAGTTTTTGCGCTTGAGAGCCGGCGCGACCTCGGCCGCGGAACGCACAATTTGTCCGTTCACTTCCAAAATTACATCACCTCTCGCTATCCCCGCTTCGGCCGCGGCGCCCGACGGATTCACTTCGCCGACAACCAGCCCTTGTGTATCCGAAGGCAACCCCAGACGTCCGGCAATTTCGGGCGTCAGGCTCTGGACGGACACGCCAAGTTGGCCGCCTCCCGTCTCCGGCTGGGCGCTCGTGGGTGAGTCGCCCCGTTGTTCAGGCGAATTGAACTCGCGAAGTCTCGCGCGCAATTGCTGCTCTCGCCCATCGCGCAGCACAGTTAGATTTACTTCAGTGCCGGGATCCGAGGAGGCGACGTTGTTCCGGAACGCATTTCCATTCTCGACAGCCTTACCGTTAAACGACACGATTACATCGCCACGCTTTACACCGGCTGTCTCAGCGGGACTTCCCCGCGTCACGGAATTCACGAGAACGCCACGCGTATCTTTCAATCCAAGGCCGGAAGCTATTTCCTGCGTCACCGGCTGAATTCCAATTCCGATCTGACCGCGCCGGACCTTCCCGGAGGAGACCAACTGGTCCATTACGCTGCGCGCCATATTAGATGGAATGGCGAAACCGATGCCTATGTTTCCGCCGGAAGGCGAAAGAATCTGAGAGTTAATACCGATTAGCTCACCGGCCGTATTGACCAGCGCTCCGCCGGAGTTCCCCTGGTTAATCGCGGCGTCTGTTTGCAAAAAGTCTTCAAAGCTGCCATCGCTCAGTCCCGTCGTCCGTCCTTTGGCGCTGATAATCCCCATGGTCACCGTCTGTCCAACGCCGAGCGGATTGCCGACGGCGAGAACGACATCGCCGACGCGCACGCCATCTGAATTGCCCAACGATAAAACGGGGAGTTTGGCCGCTTCGACTTTCAATACCGCCAAATCGCTGGGGGCATCGGAGCCGACCAGCTTGGCCTTCAACGTGCGCCCGTCGCTGAATTCGACGATGATCTCCTCGGCGCCATCAATCACATGATGGTTGGTGAGGCAGACGCCCTCGGACTTGACCATCACTCCCGATCCAAGGCCGCGGCGAACTCCTCCCTGTTCTCCCGGACCGCCTTGCGGGCCGCGTCCGCGCCCGAAAAACTCCCGGAGAAACGGATCCTGCCCGAATGGAAACTGTTGTGGCGCACGCATGCGGCGCTCCGACCGAATGGTAACAACCGCGGGAGACACGCGGCTTACGGTGTCGGCGTACGAGTACTGTCCCGACGGGCTCGCCTGGCTTGCCATTGATGCCGTCGAATCGGGGACCGAACTGTCGGCTACTGCCGAACGGTTGCAGCCTGCGATTAAAGACACGATGAACAAAGTCCAAAATATTGTTATGGCGCGTACGGTCGCCGAACTGGGACAAATTGCTGGTTGCATGATCGTCACGGTGAATCCTCTTCTAACTGAGCTTGCAATCGACGGGCCAAAATCGCGGGAAGCGATCCATCGGCGCTCGAAAAATTGTGTCATCCTTGTGTACGCAACGAGGCAGCGCAGTGCAGACCACTAAAGTCGGAATTCGAGAGTTTCGGGAGAACCTGTCCACCTATCTGGAGTCAAAGACACCGATAGCCATTACGCGCCATGGAGCCACCATCGGCGTCTATTTGCCCACACGGCCTACACCGAGTCAGGCGGATTTGGAAGCGTTTCGTTTGGCTGGGGAGAAGATCGATGCCTTGATCCAGGCAGCGGGCACGAACGAAGAAGAACTCATGGAAGATTTCGAGCGCATCCGCCGTGAAGCGCGGATGAAAAAGACCTGAAGTGCTCATCCTTGACGCTAACATTCTTATGCGTGCGGTCCTCGGCACAGGGACCAGAGCGATCCTGGCAAAGTACGGCGCGAGTTCCAATCTCGTTGCGCCGGAGAGCGCATTCAGCGAGGCCTTAAAGTCGATCCCTCCGGTTCTAAAGCACCGGCAACTGCCAGCGGTTGAGTTTTTGGAGTACTTCCACTCACTCTCCGAAATCGTCGACGTCATCGCGGTTGGCACTACGCGACCTTCGAAGCGGCAGCCCGCCGACGCCTCTTCCGCCGCGACGAGAATGATTGGCCCATCCTCGCCGCCGCCCTCCTCCTAAACTGCCCCGTCTGGACCGAAGACACTGACTTCTTCGGCTGCGGCGTCCCTACCTGGACCACCGATCGCATCGAGATCTATCTCGACCCAACTCCGGCGCCGTTATAAGATCGTCTCTTGCCGCAAGCCCTCGCCGATATCAAAGTCCTCGACTTTTCCCATGCCCTCGCCGGACCCTACTGCACGCTCCTCCTCGCCGACTCCGGGGCCCAGATCTATAAGCTCGAACCCAAACATCTTGGCGACATGGGCCGCGGCTGGGGACCGCCTTTCTCCGGCGATCAGGCCAGCTTCTTCCTCGGCCTCAACCGCGGCAAATTTGGCATTTCCATTGACCTCAAACACCCCGAAGGCGTCCAGATCTGCAAACAACTCGCAGCCCAAATGGATGTGCTGATCGAGAACTTCCGCCCCGGTACGATGGACCGCCTCGGCCTCGGCTACGATGCTCTAAAAACTGTCAACCCTAAGCTCATCTACTGTTCCATTTCCGGCTATGGCCAGGACGGCCCTTCGAGAGACGAAGCCGCTATGGACCTGGTGGTCCAAGCCTCCAGCGGACTCCTGTCCATTACCGGCACCGAAGACGGCGAGGTCACTCGTTGCGGCTACGGCGTCTCCGACATCACGGCCGGCATGTTCGCCGTAATCGGTATCCTCACCGCCCTCCACAATCGCCATCGGACTAACGAAGGCCAGTTCATCGACGTCTCCATGTTCGACAGCATGATCTCCGCCATGTGCTCCAACTACTCGAGCTTTCTGGGCGACGGCAGAGTCCCCGGAACCATGGGTACGCGCTACCCCACCGTCGTCCCCTACGGCGTCTACAAGACCAAGGACCGCCCCATCGCCATCGCTGTTGGCAGCGAAAAACTCTGGACCGCCTTCCGCCAAGTTCTCGAACTCGCGGACGAAGCGCAATTCCAATCCAACGCCCTGCGCATCCAAAACCGCGACGCGCTCGACGTTATTCTAAACGCAACCTTCAAAAAGCAAACCGCCGCCCAATGGATCGAGAAGCTCCAAGCGAGCGGCATCCCTAGCTCCCTCGTTCTCAACTTCCAGGAAGTCGCCGCCCACCCCCAAAGTCAGTTCCGCCGGATGTTCCCCACGCTCCACCACCCTACCGCCGGTACGCACCAAGTGCCCGGGCCGCCCATCAAACCGGCCACGCCGCCGCATACACCCGCCCCCTGCCTCGGCCAGCACACCAAACAGGTACTGGCCGAACTCCTCAACCTTGATCGACAGACCCTCAACACCCTCGAAGCCAACCAAGTGATCTTCGACGCGCCGCAACCCTAAAAGCTACATCGTGTAGAAGAACTCTTCCCGCACAATCTTCCCGTCCTTCACCTGATAGATAGCCAGTTCGTCCATGGCCATCCGGTTTCCCGACGACTTAGCGGTCACATCGAGCGTGAATCGAACGCAGAAGTGCGACCCCGCCACCATCGGTCCCTCGACCTTCGCGCTATGAACCTCGTGTTCAGACTCCCACCACGTACCCTTGGCGATCAACGCTTCCAGGCCGCTCGTCTCGCGCGACCCGCCGGGCATGGCCATCGCCTCGACGGTAACAATGTCATCGGCATACAGCGACTTTATCGCCTCCATAAACTTGCCCTGGGAGCAAAGCTCAACCAGCTTCTGTGCAACTTCAGGTGTAGTCATATTGGAAATATAGCACTCTCAAATGAACGTATCATTTCACCGCTCCGATCCCAAACAAAGTTCCATCTCCCCGCAAAAAAATCCGTCCGCCGGCAATCGCCGGCGACGCCAAAAACCGTTCCGCTAACTCGTTCTTTGCCAGAATCTCCATCTTCCGTCCCGCGCGCAGTACAAACATCTCCCCCGTCTCACTCAACATATACACCTTCCCATCTCCCGCCACCGGCGACGCAAAGAAGATGCCTCCCAACCGCTGCTTCCAAACGACCGCCCCTGTCTCCGCTTCCGCGCACGTCACCACGCCCACTTCATTGGTCATGTACAACAACCCCCCGTACTGCAAAATCGACGGCACATACGATCCGCCATTCGGCATCCGCCACTTCATATGAGTCGCCCCTACATCGCCCCGCCCCCCGGACCGCAGCGCCCAAATGTCACTGTTCCTATAGCCCCGGCTCAAGTAAATCGTCCCCTCATGAAAAACCGCCGACGGAATCGGCGTCTGCCGCTCACTCCCCGCCCACCACAATAGCTCCCCGGTAGCCGGCGAATAAGCGTCAATCCGCTGATCCGAGTTCACAATCAACTCATCCCCGCGGCCCCCGGCCACCACCACCGGCGTGCTGTGCGAAACCCGCCCTTTCCCGCGGTCCACCTTCCATCGAACTTCGCCGGTTCCCGCATCCAAGGCCAACAGATACGCCCCCGGCCGATGATCGCAGAGCAGCAAAACCAACCCCTTGTACAACGCCGGCGAACTCCCATGTCCCCACTGATTCATGAACGATCCCAAGTGCCGCTTCCAAACCTCCTTCCCCCGCATGTCCAACGCCACCACCTGTCCATTCCCAAACCACGCGTACACGCGTTCGCCGTCTGAAACCGGCGTCGGCGTCGCCAGATTATGTTTCTCGTGCGACTCCGGCCGATCCCCCGCCGCCGCCGTCCGATACTCCCAAACCCGCTTCCCGTCTGAGCGCCGGAACGCCTCCACCACCAGCGTCAACTCCGCCGCCGCCCGCACCCCAATCGCGCGCTCGCGGCCCGCCAGCGCCCGCTCATCCCGCGCCAATCGCGGATCGCTCCCATTCCCCGTTTCATAGCTCCCCGCCTGCGAGGTGACAATCACCAGTTCGCCCGCCACAATCGGCGACGATGTCCCCGTCCCGGCTAACTCCGCTTTCCACGCCAGGTTCTTCGCCGGTCCCCATTCCACCGGCAACCCCGTCTCACCGGAAATTCCCTGACTCCCCAATCCCCGCCACTGCGGCCAATCCGCGCCCGCCATCATGCCGGCAAATAGGAGCCACTGTATTTTCACACCGCCAGTATATATTGGCATTAGAACCCAAGTTCATGACAACCAACGCACCTTCCGATCGCGACCTTGTATTAACCCGTCTTATCGACGCGCCGCCTGAAAAGGTCTATCGGGCCTGGACCGACCCCGCACTGCTCAAGCAATGGTTCGCGCCGTTGCCCTACACCACTTCTTCCGCCGAACTCGACGTCCGTCCCGGCGGCACAAGCTTGATAACCATGCGCAGTCCCGAGGGCAACGACATGCCCAACTCCGGACCCTACCTCGAAGTCGTCCCCAATGAGCGCCTTGTCATAACGGACGCCTACGTCTCCGCCTGGGAACCATCCGAAAAGCCGTTCATGACGTTTATCCTGACTTTCGAAAATCAGGACGGCAAGACCAGGTACACCGCGCTCGCCCGCCACTGGACGGCGGCCGACCGCGAAGCCCACGAGACCATGGGCTTCCATACCGGCTGGGGTATCTGCGCCGATCAATTGACGGCGCTGGTCACGCGCTCGTCATGACGCCGCCCGACGCCGCAATCCGCGAACGCGCCCTCGATATCGCCGAGTCCTTTCTCGTCCAGGCTCCGGCCGGTTCCGGCAAGACCGAACTTCTCACGCAACGCTTCCTCGCGCTGCTCGCCGCCGTCGAAACTCCGGAAGCCATCGTCGCCATTACGTTCACCCGGAAGTCCGCCGCCGAAATGCGTTCCCGCATAAGCAGCGCGTTGCAAAGGGCTCTCGGCGAACGACCCGAGGAACCCCACGCTCAGCGCACCTGGCAACTCGCCCGCGCCGCGCTTGATCGCAACACCGCCTTCAATTGGGGCCTGCTCGATAACCCATCCCGCCTCCGCGTCATGACCATCGACTCGCTATGTCTCTCCCTTACCAGCCAGATGCCGTGGATGAGCCGTATGGGGGGCCAGCCTTCACCGGACAAAGACTCAAGCGCGCTTTATTACGAGGCCGCTCTGCGCACCCTCGCCATGATCGAGCAACAGTCGCCCTTTCAGGCCGAACTCGAACGTCTCCTGCTCCACATTGACAACAACCTCCCCCGTGTCGGTGAACTGCTGATGCGGATGCTCGCCCGGCGCGATCAGTGGCTTCGGCACGTCGCCGGCGGCCTCGACCGGGAACGTCTCGAAGCCAGCCTCCGCGCCGTCTCCGAAGCCGCGCTCGACCGCGTTCGCCATCGGGTTCCCTTCAACGCCTGGGATCTCTTGCACTATGCCGTCCGCCAACGGGAAGGGGGCGATGACCTCATCCGCCACCGATCCCTGGCGGACTTCCTGCTCACCAAGGAGGGCGCGCCCCGCAGGCGCATCACGAAGACTGAGGGCTTCCCTCCCAAGGATCCTCGCAAGCCGGAGATGGAGTCGCTCTGCGCCAATCTCGACACGGCGTTTGCCGCCGATCTGGCCGCCCTCCGCACCGTTCCGCCAGGACAATATACCGACAATCAGTGGAGCATCATCGAAGCCCTGGGCGGAGTACTCAAACTCGCTGTCGCCCAACTTCGCAGGGTCTTTCAGGAGCGCCGTACAACCGATTTCGTCCAACTCACCCTTAGCGCCACCGAAGCGCTCGGCACGGACGAAGAACCCACGCCGCTTGCCTACGCTCTCGACTTTCGCATCCAGCACCTGCTTCTCGACGAGTTCCAGGACACGTCCCGCTCCAAGCTCGCGCTGCTTGAACGCCTCATCGCCGATTGGATGCCCGGCGATGGCCGCACCGTCTTCGCCGTCGGCGATCCGATGCAGTCCATCTATAGTTTCCAGGAGGCCGACGTCTCGCTATTCGAGCAGTGCCGCCGGCATGGGCTCGGCCGTTTGCCGCTCGAATCCCTTGTTCTTCGCGCCAACTTCCGCTCCAGCCGCAACCTTGTCGATTGGTTTAACGGGACTTTCCCTTGCGTGCTAGCGCCGGAGGATGACCCAACCTCCGGCGCTGTCGCTTATTCGCCCAGCCAGGCCCAGCGCGGCGAAGTTTCCGGCGAGCCGGTGATATGCCGGCAAACGACGCCCGATGACGAACCGTGCGCCGTCGCGGATGCTGTTGAACGGGCGGAAGGGAAGGTGGCCATCCTGGTCCGGCGCCGCGCCGATGCCCACGCCATCGTCGCCGAGTTGAACCGTCGTCACATCGGTTTCCAAGCCGTCGAGATGGACCCGTTGGCCGAGCGCGCCGTCATCCAAGACCTCCGCGCCCTGACCCGTGCGCTGCTGCACCCGGCCGACCGCGTCGCCTGGCTCAGCATCCTCCGCGCGCCGTGGTGCGGACTCGAACTCGCGGAGTTGAACCGGATCGCTCAATCGCCGGTGATCCCCGACGCACTGGCAGCCCAGTCCGGCCCGCGTCTTCAGCGGATGGCGCTCGTTCTGGCCGACGCGCTGAAGGAGAGCCGCCGCCGCAGTCTGCGCCGCCATGTTGAGGAAACCTGGCGCTCGCTCGGCGGACCGGCCTGTCTCCGGGATGAAGCCGAACAGGAGGACGCCGACACCTTTTTCGCGCTGCTCGACACGCTCGATCAAGCGGGTGACCTGCCCGACTTCGCCGCGCTCGACGAGGCGCTTAAAAAGCTGTTCGCCGCGCCTAACCCGCTCGCCGGCGATCAAGTCCAAATCATGACCGTTCACAAGTCGAAGGGCCTGGAGTTCGACAACGTCATTCTGCCCGGCCTGTCGAACAAGCCGCGCAGTGGCTCGACGGCGCTGCTGCGTTGGAGCGAGCGCGATGACCTCATCATCGGGTGCATCCGCGAGACCGGCGCCGACCCCGATCCCGTCTACGACTACCTGGGCGTTCATGAGCGCCGCAAGCAGGAGCACGAGACCGGCCGGTTGCTTTATGTGGCCGCGACGCGGGCCAAACAACGGCTATATCTGTTCGGCGGCCAGCCGCAAACCGGCAGCTTCCTGGCGCGGCTGTGGCACGCCTTGGCCAATGAATTTCCGGACTCCGCCGCGACGCCAATCGCGGTTGCCGCCGCCGTCTCCCGAGGCGTTCCGCTGCGCCGTGTCCCGGAAGGCTTTCAGGCGCCCGGCCCAGCCCCGGCCCTTGCGTGGAGCGTCGCGGAGTGTCGCGTCGACGAGAGCGAACCGGACTACAACGCGGATAACGAAACGGTCCGCCTGATCGGGACGCTGGTGCATCGGGTGCTCCAACAGATTGCCCAGCAAGGTCTCGACTCATGGACCCCAGAGCGCGTGGCCGACCGCGAATCGGCGATTCGCGCCCAATTGATGGCCCTTGGCGTGCCCCGCAATGAACTGGACGGGGCGGTCCAGCGCGCGACCGAGGCGATATGCCAGACGCTGCTTAGCGAGCGCGGCCGCTGGGTTCTTACTGGACACCCGGAGGCGGTGAGCGAGTGGGAACTAAGCGGCGCGTTCGGCGGCGACGTTTATAGCCGGAAGCTCGACCGTTCGTTCGTCGCCGACGGCGTTCGATGGATCGTGGATTATAAGACGGGCGCCGAACAGGAGCACTATCGTTCGCAACTTGACCGGTATGCGGAACTCGTCTCGCGGCTCGACCACCGGCCAATCCGCCTGGGGCTGTTCTATCCGCTGACCGGCGGTTGGCAGGAGTGGGCGGCTACCGCCGTTCAGCGAGCAGAATCAACGACTGCCCCAGCGGCAGATTGACCCCAGCGGGGACGAGCTTGGACTCGGCTTTTAGCGGAAGGTAGAGCAGTTTGTCGAGCCAGGGCGCGACTGGCCGCACGCCGCTCTCCGGTTTGCCGCCGAAGAGTGGCTCGACGACGCGGAACTTGAGCAGCGCGACCGGCAGCAGAAGCGCATTGGCATAGGTGCATCGAAGGACTCTAAAGCCTGTACTTTCCGCAAGCTGAACTAGCCTTGAACGAGTGAATCGTTGGCGTTCCATGGCGTGCCGGGAATGGTGGCTGCGCAGGATGTCGAGCGCCGACGCGCGTAATGCCAAAAGGCCGCCAGGCTTCAGGACGCGGTGGAACTCTTGCATCGGCCGCTGTTCAGCGCCTCGCGGCATGTGAATGATAACGTCCATGCTGACGACCGCGTCAAACGCCCCGTCCCGGTAAGGAAGCACTTGGATATCTCCTTGCGTCAAGTGATCGATTCCAAGGCCTTTACCGTACTCCAGCCCCTCCCAGCCGAGGTCGAGCGGGAACATCGGCCAGTGGTACCGTTGGGAAAGAGCCTGGGCAAAATGGCCGGTCCCGCATCCGGCTTCCAGAACTCGGCCGAACTTCCGGCCGCGAGCTATGGGATCGAGCAGGCCGAACATGATCTGTCGCATTCCGCGATACCACCAGAAGTCGTTTTCAGCTTTGGCGATGTTGGCGAATTCAGCCGGATTCATCATGGCAGATAGTGTTCCCGGTGCTCGCGATAAAAGGCCAGCGTCCGCCGGGCGCCTTCCTCGAAGGCGATGCGCGGCTCCCATCCTAAAGTCTCTCGAATAAATGAATTGTCTGTTGAGAAGCTGCCGATGTCGATGGCCTTGTGTCCTTCCGGAAAGGGCCGGAAGCGGACCTTTCCGCCGCCTTCCGCCGCAAGAATCCTTGCCATTTCAGCGAGCGGGAGCGCATCCCGTCCGCCCACATTCATATTCGTTGCGGGCAGACCCTTGCGGGACCCGGCCAACAGGAACGCCTCAACAATATCGTCGATATAGACGGGATCGCGGAGTTGTTTGCCGTCGCCGAAAACTTCAATGTCTTCCCCGAGTAGCGCGCGACGAAAGAAGTGACCCAGCACGCCTTGTTCCGGAATATTCAAGGCCATCCGGGGGCCGTAAACGTTCGTAAGCCGAAGAATGGAGGCCTCAATCTCTCCGCTGGCGGTAAGCAACCGATGGTAAGAAGCGGCCGCGTGTTTATGTATGCCATTGAAATCAATGGGGTTGATGGGGTGGGCCTCATTAATCGGCAGGAACTGAGGGACGCCGTAAACCTGCCGGGTACTGGCATAGACGACGCGGACACCCGGGCAGATTTCCCGCAGGGCCAGCAGGAACCGCAGTTGAGAAACGGTGTTCAACTCCAGGTCTCGAACGGGATCCCGCATGCTGTTGATATGGCTAATTTCGCCAGCCATGTTGAACACGACCGCTGTACCCTCAATGGCGTGACAGTAAGTTAAGAGTGTGCCAATGTCGTCGTTAATGACATTCATCCGCGCTGAAAACGGCTCCAAATTGAACCAATTCGCGCCGCATCCGCGGACGGCGGAGTCAATGACGGTGACCTGCGCGCCATCCCGCGCGAGCCGCACCGCCAGATTACTGCCTATAAATCCCAGTCCCCCGGTGACCAGAATTCGCTTGCCCGAGTAGATCATTTCGGTTGTTTAAGTCTAACGCCTCCAGGGTGCGTACCGCTTCGACGAGTAGGATGGAGCCGAGCGCGGAATGAGGGTGGCGTTGGTAAAAGCGGTGGATATAGACTTCCAGATCGATCCAGGAATCGCGGACCTCGCGAAAGACGGAGGCTGGGTTCGTCCCGGCGTTTTCGCGCCAGCCGCTTATCCGGGAGCAGAACTGGACGAACGCCGAGATGAGCCGGACCTCGTTAGAAAATAGAAGATTGAGAAAGCGGCCGCGCCGCAGGCAGTGCTTGGCGATGCGGAGCGCGCAGGCGGGATTGTAGCTCTCGCGGATGCCGTCCGCAGTCCGATGACGGGCGAGAATTTCGTGAACTTCGGCAAGCCGCGGCGCGAGGCGTTTGGACAGGCCACTGCACGCGCGGGTAAGCATTCGGGGACTGAGTACGTCGACACCAAGTTCATCGACATAGCGTCCGACGACCGGTTCGGCGGCGCTCCAGGTGAGCAGGGCGAGGGTGTGATCGCGGTCGGTGAACTGGCCAACCGATTGGATGTGGGCCGGCGGCATCGACTGGCGGATGGCGCCTTGGAGGGCGGAGGAGATTCTCTTGTAAGCGCGGTTGTAACCCCAGGCGCGCTCAGCGGGCGCCTGGGCGAGACCGCCGTGATCGGAGCAGCGGCGCCGTAGGGCAAGCGGCTGGCGGAGGAGCGGAGAATCGCCGGACTCGGCGACGATGGTTAGGGGCGTGGAGTCGCTGGAGACCGCGCGCATAACGAGTACCATCGCCTGGTGAAATGCCATGGTGGCGAGCGGGTCCGGGTCATCGGCATGGGTGGCGATCAGGCGCCCGATGGCATCCTGACGAAACCGGAGCCCGGTCAGCCACGCTTCGAGATTTGGCGCGTGAGCCGGGCGATAAGGTGGTAGATGAACTTCGACCGAATCGAGACCGGTGGCGCGAACCGCGATTTGGACACAGGGGGGCAGCGGCTGGAGCGATTGAAGAGAACTCGAGATGGGCAGATCGAGCGCACGCGACGGCGTCTCCCGGACCCAGTGCAGGTGAACCTGGGGGTCCGCGGCAGTTCGATTAGGCATACTATCTTCCGGCGCCCCGAGTCTAGCAAATGCACCTCGAAAAACGGCTCGGCGGGCGGGCTGTTTCACCCGGGCCGGTTCCCGCAAGTAGTTGAAATTACTACGGTTATTTCTCGAAAAAATATACTTTAAAACTTTGTGAACGACAAAGATCTCTCCAGCATTTCGGCGCCAAAAAACTTCCTAGAAGTGTTCCCTCAGCTCACCAAAGTGTTCCAGAAGGAGTAGCTTCGCGGGAGCGGATGGCCGGGCCAGTTCCTCGTGTTCGAGAATCCAGGTTCGGGGATGGGGGAGGAACACCGCGTTATAACCGGCCGCGAGTGCGGGGTTCACATCGCTCTTCGGCGAGTTGCCGATCATCCAGGTCATCGGCGCGTGAAAGCCTTTGACGGCGCCGAGGGTTAAGTACGCCGCCACGTCCTTCTCCTTTACGATTTCCGCATGATGAAAGAAGGGTGCGAGACCGGAACGATCAATCTTCATGCGCTGCTCGTCGGGATGCCCCTTGGTGAACAACGTCAACTCGTGCTTCCCGCTCAAGTACCCGAGGGTCTCGTCAACACCGGGACGGAGGATGATCGGGTGGTCGAGAATACGTTCCGCGAATGCGACGACAGTGGCGAGGTCCTGATCGCCGATGGGACGTTGGGCGAGCCTTTCATATGTCTGCACCAGATTACGGCCGAAATTCTTTGAGCCATAGCCATGGATCTTTGCGTTGACGGCCTCAATGGCGTCGAGCACGTCACGAACTTGCGGCGGTGCCATTTGCGAATGAGCGAGGAAATCGACAAATTCATCGAAAGCTTCTTCGAAGAAAATGTTGTTCTCCCAAAGCGTGTCGTCGGCGTCAATGATGAGATGCTGGCGAGTCATGAACTGGGAAGCAGGCGGGCGTGGCCATTGCGCGGAACCAGCGTGCGGAAGTGTTCCTTGCGGCGTTCGCGGGCGGCGGTTAAGGGAAAATGCTCGGCGAGGCGTTTGATGCGGTCCGCCTCGCTGCGCGACATGAGAATGGTCTGGCGGATATGGACGTCCATGACGGCTTGGGCGAGTTGGAAACTAAGCTGATTGTCGTTTAAACGCGGCTCCGGAAGCGATTCGCCGCCCTTCAGCGCGCGCATGGCGTAGTAGCCGGCGATAGCTTTAAGGACCAGCGTGTCGGGCGCGGGCGCGGGGTCGGGGTCGTCGTCGAAGAACGTGACGTCACCGCTGAGGAAGGGGCGATCCTCGTTCAATTCCGCGATTTCAAAGCGGCGGTAACCGGTGGTCTCCAGATCCATGCGGCCGTCGTCGTAGGTCGTTGCGACGCGGTCAATGCGCGCGGTGCAGCCAATGGAAGCGATGCCTTGTTCGAGAGTCAGAACGACGCCGAATTCGCGGGACTCGTCGAGCAGTTCGGTCATCATGAGCTTGTAGCGCTCCTCGAAAATGTGGAGCGGGAGAGCGGTGCGCGGGAAGAGGACGAGGCCCAATGGGAACAGCGGCAGCAGTGCGTCCGGCATGTTACTATTATCCCTTCGCTTGCGTATAGAAGGCAGCAACATATTTCTCACGGGCGCGTCGAGCGGGATCGGCGCGTCGTTGGCCGTGGAGTTGACGAAGCGAGGGGCG
>Ga0163151_10001530_pt1 | contig 38501 bp, 32 predicted proteins | sample OliLakLV19MP5IB2_FD_145596 | JGI IMG/M metagenome (GOLD analysis project Ga0163151, IMG submission 145596) | Freshwater microbial mat bacterial communities from Lake Vanda, McMurdo Dry Valleys, Antarctica - Oligotrophic Lake LV.19.MP5.IB-2 | ecosystem: Environmental > Aquatic > Freshwater >... | reverse complement strand
AAACACGATCAACTATGTTTGGCAAAATGCACTAGAAGGCTGGGGCGTTATTCCAGCAAGAGTTAATGCTCTGGGAAATGTGAAGCTTGATTTTTTAACTCTGTACGATCCATAGTGTAAGTTCGGTGATGTGATGCAAGAATTTTAAACTCTGTACGATCCATAGTGTAAGTTCGGTGATGGGCTGGGCGCTGCAAGCCGGAGAGGCCAAACTCACAACTTCACACTCACATCTTCAGTTTTCGGTGTCTGATCCGAGCCAGAGCTGAGCTAGAGATACAAGCCGGATAGGCGCCCTCAAACTCATAACTTCACACCTAGACCTGCTTTTTTGGGTGTCTTTTAATTGGAGGCAACCGGGTGTCGTGGTGAGGTTCCCCGGTTTTTAACGGGGTCTAGTAGGTAAGATTTGGGGGTGTCGTTGCCACTTTTCGTCAGTCGCGTTGAAAAAAATCTATGCTCAAAGCAGTGTATGTGAACCTCCATGCTTTAAAGCTGGGTCCTGAGATTGCTACTCTTTAGACTCGATGAAAAAATTTGGAAAGTATCTTATGAAAATTTTGATGATAGGTGTTTGCTTTTTGATAACCACAAGTCGAGTACACGCCTATGTGGTGAATGAAATTGAACCTGGAATTCTTGAAATGAAGGGTATCAGTAGCGATCAAAGTCTAGTTGTTGAGAGTATCCACTTTGATAATAAAAAACGATGGGCCTATGTTGGAGTAAAAGAATCACGACCTTTGTCGCGGCTTACTGACTCATTAAAAGACAACCAAGACGATAAAGTCAGATACTTTTATGCAGATTACAACGATGCAAAGCTGAAAAAGGGACAAAAGCTTAAGTATCTTCAATTTGGTGTTGAACGACGGGTATGGAATACAAAGGGTAAAGTTCCCTTTGGGAAACAGCGTTATTTTTATCCACTCGTGCATTTTGAAAAGCACACTTAATTAATCCATTCACACTTTCTATTCCTGTTCACTTGATGTTTTGACGCAAAAAAAGCTAAGATAATTAAAGGGGTTAAGTAGTTTCATAAACATCAAGAAAGATGCCATGGCATCAGCACTACGTGTGTCAATCAAATGGAAGATTTTCGCGCTCGTTGCAGTTTTAATTGCATCAGCCCTGGTGATTATTGTCTTTAGAACTTCACAAATTTTTCGCGAAGATAAAGAAGCCTTTGTAAAAGAACTCACTGCAAAACTTTCAAGCTCCGCTGGTAAGAACATCGCAAATCGAATAGCCACTTGGCAAGATAAGCTGGTGATTTTTATTTCATCACGTGAATCACTCGCAAATACGGGCGCACGAATTGACGACCAGCTACAAGTTTTATTTTCTCGCTACCAAGACTTCATCTCAATTGGTTTTCTCACACCTAATGAAAAAGGTGCTCTCAAAACAGATTGGATTTTAAGAAATCCGCAAGGCCCAAGTGTGCAATGGGCCCCTGGGTTTGAAAAAACTTTTCTTCCAAATTTTGATATCAGTGCTGCAGCTGCAAACGGTCGCGCACTTTGGAAAACAAAAAGCCCCACTGGCGAATGGTTAGTAGTTCTTGGTTTTGGCGTACAAATAGTCGATGTGAAAAAAAATAAATCAAAAGTTAAAGGGGCTCCAGTCGATACATCAGCCCCACCTGCTGAGAGTACAGTCACCGCCTGGATCATGGGCGTGATGTCTGCAACTGCACTAAACGATATGCTCAATGATTTCTCAACGGGCTTGAACACAGGGTTCATCGTCGATAATACCGGTGTCGCAGTCGCTTCTTCTGATGCAACTACACTTTGGAGTTCAATCGCTAAACATCCCTTGGTTGAAGAAGTGTTACGTGCCACTCGGCCTGCGGGTGCTGGTGAGTACAGCGATCTTGAAGGTCGCGCCGTTATTGGAAGTTATGAATGGATACCAAAAATGAATTTGGCCGTAATCGTAACAACTCCTCGTGATAAGGCATTTGAAGCTGCTGATACTCTGATGCGAAATATTTTATTTATCGGTTTGATTATTCTCATAGCAGCGCTAGGCACTGCAGTTTTACTTTCAAATTATATTACAGGCCCACTTCAAAGACTCTCAGTTATAGCAGCTGAAATTGGTGCGGGAAATTTTAAAGTTACAGTTGATGTAAAAACTAACGATGAAATCGGTGAACTCGCCCTAAGTTTTGCAAAAATGGAGCAAGGGCTTATCGAGCGCGATGAAGCATTGGCATCTACACAGGGAGCACTTGTTCAAAGTGAAAAGATGAGTGCTTTTGGACAACTAAGTGCTGGTATAGCCCATGAAGTTAAAAATCCATTAGCCGGAATTTTAGGTCACGCCCAACTTGCTATGGGAAAAGCCCCGTCAGCTGATATGAAAAAACATTTAGAAGTTATTGAAAAAGAAACACGCCGTTGTAAAACAATTGTCGAAAATTTAATGAAATTTGCTCGTGCTGAAAAAGCACAACTGCAAGCTACAGATCTAGCACAGGTTTGCCAAGATACAATTAATCTTGTTGATCACCAATTAAGTCTTGCTGGTTGCAAAATATATAAAGATTTTCAACCCTGCGTGATGGTTGATGCCAATGCAAATCAACTTCAACAGGTACTATTAAATCTCATGGTGAATTCATCCCATGCAATGGAGAGCTGCCCAACGAAACACGTAACAGTTCGTGTTGTACAAGCAGGAAGCAAAGCTCAAATTCAAATTGAAGATACGGGTGTTGGAATTCCTCCAGAGATTCAAAAGAAAATTTTTGAACCCTTTTTTACAACAAAGCCCGCTGGTAAAGGTACTGGTCTTGGTTTGTCAGTCAGTATAGGAATTGTTAAAGATCATAAGGGTGAGATTTACATCAAATCGGTAATGAATAAAGGTACAACATTTTTTATCGATATACCTATTCCTGAAGATGCAAAAATGCCTGATAAGGAGTTGGAGAATACTCATGGCGGTGCTACAGTAGCAAAAAATGATAGTGTGTCTGCACCTGCGACGCATGCACAACCTTCTGTAAAAGTAGCTGAAGCCAAAAAGCCAGAAATAAAATTAGAACCAAAATTAGATCCAAAAGCACCCGTGTCAGCACCCGCAAAGTCCCCAGAAGTTTCAAAGTCAGATGTGAAAGTTTCGGCGCCAGCATCAGCGCCTGTTCAGGCAAAGACTGCTGTTGCAGCAAAGCCCACTGCCCCTGCAAAGACACCTGTGCCTCCGCCAGTGCCTAAAGATAATTCAAGTCCATTTGAGACGAATGTGTTTTCATCAACAGCAAATACAAAACCGCCTCCGCCAACTGTGGCAGGAACATCGAAACCAGCACCGGTAGCACCGGCAGCATCTGCGCAATCAGCACCGGCTCCGGCAACTACACCAGCAACTCCTGCGGGTAAACCAGCAGCTATGGCTATTCCAAAAGCACCACCCGCAACATCGGCAAAAACAACATCGACTCCAACGCCACCAACGCCACCAGCACCGGCAGCAAAAGTATCCGCTGCGCCAACTGCACCAGCACAAAAAACAACTGCAGCAACACCACCTGCATCTGCATCAACAACAGTAACGCCAACTGCACAATCAGCATCTGTGCCAAAATCATCCCCTGCACAAACAACACCTGCACCGGCATCATCAACACCAACTGCACAAACAGCGCCGACATCAGCGCCGACAGCATCCGCACAAACAGCATCCGCTGTCGAAAAAACTAATGCACCAGGAGATTTTAAAGTTAATATTCGCAGACCAAGTTTGTCATCAGCAACCGCAACCGCATCTGCATCTGCATCTGCATTTGAGGCCAAGGTATCGCAAGAAACTTCAATACCACCAGTTGCCGGCAACCCAGAAGAGTTTAGAGTGAAAATCACTAGACCTAAATTGAAAGCATAAAGAATGGACATAACTTCTTACCGCCCAGATTTTATGATTTATGTCGTCGATGACGAAGCAAGTATTCTTGAAATTCTCAAAGAAACACTTAACACTGCCGGCTATCAGGTAGAAACTTTTCCAACTGCCGAAGATGCCTTAGAGCGCATCAAAGTTTCTCCGCCCCATCTTATTTTTAGTGATATTCGAATGCCAGGGATGAGTGGTATTCAGTTACTTGAAAAAGTTAAAGGCCTCAGCAAAGACATTGAATACATAATCATGACATCTCATGCGAGTCTTGAGACCGCAGTAAATGCCATGAAGCTTGGCGCATACGATTATATTTATAAACCCTTTGACAATCTTGCAGAAATTGTAAGTACCGCTGACCGAACAATTGAGCGCGTATTTATGTTGCTACAAAATGAACAATTACTTTTAGAATTAGCTGATAAAAATAAACTTTTATCTACGGTAAATCAAAAAATTTCACAAGAGAATCAAGAGATTCATTTAGTCAATGCCTTGATGCAAAAGTTGGCCACACGCTTAGATCCTGATGGTGTATTGCAGGTATTTATAGAGGCGGTTAGTGACATCACTGATGGAAAGCCTGTTATCTTTTTTAAATTCTTGCCTGCATATTCTAGTTTGGTTGCCAATCACGCTGCAAAAATTCCTGTAGAACAAATTAAAAATCTCGGTGTGAATCTTTCAAGTTTTGATACCAAATCAATTCCTGAACTTTTGATGCAACCTGTGAAACTTCAGCCGCTTTTAGAAATGATGAAAGAGGTTTTTCAGGTTCAACAATTTTTTGCACTTCCATTTGTGTATCAAAATCAGCCGATCGGTGTCATCGCAACATTCACGCCACTTTCGAGTGACCCTGTTAGACGTTTACTTGAAAGTTTTTTACAAATCACACGGGTAAGCTACGACAATGCTATGATGGCAAAACGCATTCACGAAATGGCTATAAAAGATCCGTTGACCACACTTTACAACAGACGATTTTTTAATGAAAAACTTGAAGAAGAAATAACGCGATCACGTCGCACGCGATATCCTGTGTCTTTGATTTATCTCGATATAGATCATTTCAAAAAATATAACGATACCAATGGTCACCCCATGGGAGACGTTATCATTAAGTCGGTAGCGCAAATTCTTATCAAAACAAGCCGCAAGTCCGATGTCGTTGCGCGCCTTGGTGGAGAAGAGTATGCGATTTTGTGTCCGCATACGGCAAAAGATGGTGCCGCTATAAAGGCAGAGAAAGTTAGACTCATTATTGAAAGTACAAAATTTCCTAATGGAGAAAAACAGCCTTTAGGCAAGGTGTCTATTAGTATTGGAGTGAGTGAGTATCCAACATTGGCAATGGATTCAGAATCACTAGTCAAATCTGCCGACGACGCCCTCTACAAAGTAAAACAAGCCGGAAGAAACCGAGTTTGTATGGCTGAACCCCCAAGTGGTTTTAAGCCAGACTTTGAGCCATTAACAGTTCCGGCTGGGCCACCAGCGGGGCAAAATTCTGAGCCCACAAAACCTAATCCTTGAGCTAGCCCAAAGATAGCCTAAATTATTGAAATGAATATCATTTTAATTGTTCACTGAGCGCGTTACAATAAATGTAGTGCTTATGTGAAAATGGAGCCGATGACCGGACTTGAACCGGTAACCTACGCATTACGAATGCGTTGCTCTACCAATTGAGCCACATCGGCGCAAAAAATAGATTTAACAAAGCTCATGGATGAGGTCAAAGATAAATGTTGGGCCGCCTAAGAAACAGTTATGCCGAGATAGATTTATCTCGGCTTGAACAAAATTTTCTCGCCTTGGCAGCAGCCATGGGTGGCACCTCTAAGCAATTAGCTCCTATGGTAAAAGCCGATGCCTATGGCCACGGTGATATTCAAGTTGCCAGAGTTTGCGAAAAGCTCGGAGCTCGTTATGTAGGCGTCGCTTTAGTTGAAGAGGGAATTCGACTCAGACTTGCTGGTATTCAAATCCCTATTTTAGTATTTAGCCATTTTGATTCAATCAGTGCTGAAGCGATAGTGAAGTATCGGCTCACTCCGGTTATCAGTCAGTTTGAACAGATCGCAAAACTTAAATCAATTCTACATGAACAAGCCAGCTACCCAGTACATGTGAAATTTAATACCGGCATGCAACGTTTGGGATTTGAGCCAGAAGAAGCTATGCAAGTTGTAAAAGAGTTTGAGCATGACGCATTTTTGCATCTCGAGGGTGTGTGCACCCACTTCACAGCGAGTGATGATTTTGTTGATTCCAATGGTGAAACACAACAACAGATTAAAATATTCTCAAAAATTTCTGAAAACTTTAAAGGTAGATCAAAAATCGCTCCATTGTTTCATTATCTCAACTCTGGTGCAATTTTAACTCGAGTCACTCCTAAGCTGGATCTTGGCAGACCGGGGCTGGCGCTTTACGGGGCGTATCCAACTTTACAAGTAAAACCTGCTGCAATGCTTGAGCCTGTGATGTCTGTGAAAAGTTTTGTGGGTTATATCCACAAAATTAAAAAAGGTAAAAAAGTTTCGTACGGTGGAACATGGCAAGCAAAACAAGACTCTGTAATTGCTGTTGTTCCCATTGGTTATGCTGATGGTGTTCCTCGAGCTTTGAGTAATAAAGGTATGGTTCTTATTCGGGGTGAATTGTGCCCGATAGCAGGAATCGTATGCATGGATTACATCATGATTGATGTGACAACTTTAATTGAGAAAAATTTGGGGCCAGTAGTTGGCGACGAAGTTACACTTATTGGAAAACAAAAAAATAAAACAATACTTGCAGAAGAAGTAGCGGCACTGGCGTCTTCGATTCCCTATGAAATACTCACAGGAATTCAAGCGCGTATTCCGCGTGTTTACATCCATTAAGCCAAGGACGGTGTGGTGGAAAAAGCAGTTGCAGTACCTAAAATTTTAAGAGTGCCCTATCAATGGATTGAAAATATGGGCGATGTAGTCATTGGCGGTGTCAAAGAACTTGGCCGTGTCTCGTCATTTTTTATTTCATCACTAAGTTGGCAATTTAGACCTCCTTTTCGCTATGAAGAGATTTTTAAACAAATTGAATTCGTCGGAAACAAATCAGTTTTTATTATCTGTCTTTGCAGTCTTTTTACTGGGATGGTTTTTGCGCTGCAAACATACACGGCTTTTCACCTCGTAAATGCCGATACCATGATTGGGCCCACAGTAGCGCTTACTCTTACGCGAGAATTAGGTCCTGTGCTTACAGGTCTTATCGTCACCGGTCGTGCAGGGGCTGCGATGTCAGCACAATTAGGAACCATGCGTGTTACCGAACAAATTGATGCACTTGAAGTTATGGGTGTTAATCCAAAACAATATCTTGTGATGCCCAGAATCATTGCGGGTGTAGTTGCAATGCCACTACTCGCTGCGATTTTTGATTTTGTTGGAAACCTAGGTGCATACATGTTGGCCGTTAAAGTTTTTCAGATCGATGCGGCCATCTATCTTGCAAAAATTAATTTATTCACACAGCCCAAAGACATCTTTCAAGGTCTGATCAAAGCAAGTGTTTTTGGTTTCACCTTTGCACTTATAGGTACGTACAAAGGCTTTAACACAACAAATGGAGCTCGAGGTGTTGGGCGCGCAACAAATGAAACTGTAGTTTTGAGTAGTATTTTTATTTTGGTTAGCGACTATTTTTTATCGGCGATTATTAAGATTCTTCTTTATTAAACGAGTTTAAAACAACGCAGAGAAGCACCATGAACGCGGCATTATTAAATTCTGAGAAGGCCATCGAGATCAAAGATCTACAAAAGACCTTTGGTACATCTAGCCACGTACTTAAAGGTGTGAACTTATCAATTCCCAAAGGAAAAATCACAGTCATCATCGGTTTCTCAGGTGCGGGTAAATCGGTTTTGTTAAAGCACATCTTGGGGCTCATTAAACCAGACTCCGGTGACATCAAAGTTCTGGGGCAAGATCTTGCCGGTTTAAACGAACATAAACTTAACGAACTTCGAAAAAAATTCGGGATGCTTTTTCAATCTGCTGCACTCTTTGATGATATGACCACTATCGAAAACGTCATGTTCCCGATTCAAGAATTCAAACGCAAACTCAGTTTAGTCGAAGTAAAAGAAATTGCATCACAAAGACTTAAAGTTGTGGGGCTGGAGCCAGAACATTTCAATAAATACCCGTCAGAACTTTCAGGTGGAATGCGAAAGCGAGTTGGTTTAGCCCGTGCATTAGCACTTGAGCCAGAAATTTTATTATACGATGAGCCGACCACCGGACTTGACCCCATTATTACAGAAATGGTTGATGAGCTTATCGTAGACACACATAAAAATCATCCAGGTGTTACAACGGTCATTATTTCTCATGATCTGCCTGCAGCTTTTAGAATGAGCGATTACATTGCAATGCTCGATAACGGGGCTATACGACTCTACGGAGAGCCTGAAGAGTTTTTCAAAAGCGATGATCCGTTTATCAAAAAATTCGTCAGCAAGGTGAAAGCGAGTAAATCAAATGCTTAACTCTGCTGAGTTTAAAGTTGGTTTATTCGTTCTCGTTTGTGTGGGTCTTATCGCGGCCATGTCTTTTCAAGTGAATCGTGATCCCAGTATTTTGGGCAAAGGCAAAATGTACGATGCACTTCTTATCAGTGCTAGCGGACTTGTTAAGAGTTCAAATGTAAAGATGGCGGGTATTCCTGTTGGTGTTATTAAAGACATTGTACTTGAAGACGGAAAAGCTCGTGTCATCATGACTCTTCGAGGTGATCTTAAAATCACAAAGAGTGGAACCTTAGAAATTAAACCCAATGGAATTTTAGGTGATAAATATCTTGAGATTACTACTGGTAATCCCAGTGATGAAGTAATCCCAGAGGGCGGTCGTGTTCTTATCGTTTATGATAAGGGCGGTTTTGATGCCGTGTTAAATCAAGTAAGTAAAATTGCATCAGATGTTTCAGAAGTTACGAACAATCTTAAAAATGCAACAACCGGTGATGGAGATGCTACAAGCCCCATCGGTAGAATTTTACTTAACATCGAAGATGTTACTGCAGATCTTCGTGATATCACGGGCGGGAAAAAAGATAAAATTGGTGAAACCATCGATAGTATTCATCGCATTTCACAAAATATTGATGAATTTGTCGGTGATGATAGTGAAGACGGATTCAAGCATAACTGGAAAAAGATGGCTAAGAGTTTAGGCAAAGTTGATAGCATTCTCTCTAACGTTGATGAGATTACGGGTAAAGTTAATTCTGGCAAAGGCACTATCGGAAAACTTATTAATGACGAAACCACAGTTGAAGAACTCAATCACGCAATTGCTGGTGTAAACAATATGCTGGATACCGCAAATAAATTTCAAGTCAGTGTTGATTATCACTCAGAGTATATGGGTGGTGGTGGATCCTTTGTTAAATCATATATCGGTATTAACATTCAGCCTGGCCCTGATAGATATTATCTCGTACAAGTTGTCGATGACCCTAAGGGTAATTATGAACGTGTGGATCAGCTTCAAACCACCAACAACGGAGCACCAACCGCAACGACAACCAAAACTTCCTATCATAATAAGCTTAAGCTCTCGGCACAGTTTGCAAAAAATTTCTATGATATGACTCTTCGCGCAGGACTTATAGAGAACTCAGCAGGTGCGGGGATGGATTATAGCTTTCTTAATAGAAAACTTAAATTTTCTGCAGAAGCATTTGCATTTGGTCGTCCAGAAGGTGTTGATCTTCGCGTTTTTGCGAAGTACAAATTCTATAGCGTATTTTACGCTATCATCGGGGGCGACGACATCTTGAACACTAAAGGTAACGTTTTATCAGGTACCGGAGCTTCAGGTTTCATTGGCGCAGGGTTGGATTTCACCAACGATGACCTAAAACTCTTACTTACAAAGGTACCATTCTAATGTTTAAACGTGCGCTAGTTAGCACAAGTAATAAAACCGGGCTTATCGAGTTCATCAAACCTCTGGTTGAACAGGGCTGTGACATCGTCTCGACGGGTGGAACTTCAAAATTTCTTAGAGATCATGGAATCAAAGTTTTAGAAGTGGCAGATGTTACGGGCTTTCCTGAAATGATGGATGGCCGCATTCGAACTCTTCACCCTTATATTCACATGGGTTTATTGGCACGAGGCTTTGTGCCTGAAGATGCAAAAATTCTCAAAGAACATGGCGTAAAGCCCTTTGATCTAGTTGTTGTTAATCTATATCCCTTTGAAGAATCGTATAAAAAAAACCTCAAGGGCCAAGAGCTCATCGAACAAATAGACATTGGTGGCCCATCAATGCTCAGGGCTGCAGCAAAAAGTTTTGAGCGTCTTACGGTTGTGTGTGATCCGTCTGATTATGAAGTGGTTTTAAATCAGGCAAAAAATGGCGATTCAAATATAGATTTTCGACAACTTCTAGCGGCAAAAGTTTTTGAACATTGCGCTTACTACGATAGCCTTGTGGCTCATGCCCTTTATGAAAAACCTTGGGATGAACGGGATGCTTTAACTTTAGGGTTTCGTAAAAAAGCACTTCTTCGCTATGGTGAAAATCCTCATCAAAAAGCTGGGTGGTATGAGAGCCCCGTTCAAGATCGATTAAGTTTAAGTTCGGCTGAGCAAATTCAAGGTAAAGAACTATCTTATAATAATATTTTAGATCTTGAAGCTGCTGTTGGCGCTGTGAGTGATTTTGATGAACCATGCAGTGTAATCATTAAACATGTCACTCCTTGTGGAGTTGCTGTTGATGACACCATTGAGAAAGCATTTAAAAAAGCATTTGATGCTGATTCTATTTCAGCTTTTGGCGGAATCGTTGCCATTAATCGTACTCTAACAGCAAGTTTAGCCAAAGAATTAGTCGTGCCCTTTTTAGAATGTGTGATTGCACCTGACATTGAAGAAAATGCCAAGCCAATCTTGGCAGCTAAAAAAAATCTCAGGGTTTTAACGCTCAAAAATCTCAGCGAAAAAGATAATGGTTCACAACGCATTGAATTTAAAAGCATTCGAGGTGGAATGCTTGTTCAGAGTGCTGATCAACCTTGTGAATATAGCGAAAAATGGAAAATCATCGGAGAAAAGCCAACTAAACAAGTACTAGATGATCTTATTTTTGCACAAAAAGTTGTACGACACGTCAAAAGTAACGCCATCGTGATTGCAAAAAACAGGCAAACTTTAGGTATCTGTGGGGGGCAAACCAATCGTGTTGATTCGGTTAAATGGGCTCTCGAAAGATCAAAAGGCCGTGGAGAAAAGCTTGTACTGGGTTCAGATGCTTTTTTCCCGTTTCGCGATTCCATTGATCTTGCTGCAAAAGCCGGTATAGCCTGGATCATACAACCTGGTGGCAGTATGCGCGATGCTGAAGTTGAAGCAGCAGCACAAGAACATAAAATAGGAATGCTCATCACCGGAACAAGGCATTTTAAACACTGAAGAAAAGGTATTTTTGAAACCCCAATGCGATATTTGTAATCGAATTATCGAAGTTCACCTCCAAGCGCAAAAAAAGCGGTTGTGTTTCACTTGTCTTACAGAAAAAGTGAGTGAGGGGGGTGCTTTACCAACATTTAATCTTAAACAAAAACCCGTTCATGCATCATGTGCCATTTGTGATGTAGAAACCAGTGGCCCCGAACTCAGGCCTTCACCTTGGGGTTTTATCTGTAATAAATGTTGTGATCTTTGTGAAACGCAGACGGGTGTATCGTGGGATTTGGTCAAGATATCTGCACAAAAAGAATGGCTTGTGAAAAGTAATGGTAAAATTCAAGGTCCATACACTTCAGACGAAGTTGAATCAAATCTGCGCTCCAATATCATTGTCACCCATGATGAAATTTCACGCCCCTTAGGTCGGTGGAAACTTTTGCGTGATGAGGAGCAGTTCAGACTTGTGATCAATGAAATACGAAACAAGCAATCTTCAAAATCAGAAATCGATCAAGAGATCACCGATAGTGGCACGATCACAGATGCCGATGGTGTAACAATGCCAATTGATCTTACTCTTGATCGGTCATTTACAAGCAGTGAAATACTTCTCAAAGGAGTAGAAGAACAAAGTGAGCGTGAAGTTGAATCCGCACCAACTCAGAATTCAAGAGATATTCTTAAATCCTATGCATCTAAAGACGATCAACGTGTTCAAAAAGAACTTAAAATGACAAATCAAGGTCGCCTTTGGATAGCTTTAGGTATTTTGATCATTGCCAGTGTCTTCGCACTTTTAAAATTAACGAACACACAAATAGGTGGTCAGTCAGCACGTAATGAATCATTTCAAGAGCTTATGCAGTCGGGTTTAAAGGCTGAAAAAGTCGGGGATTATTCTAAGGCCTACGATTATTTCAGTGAAGCTCGTACACTGCGGCCAAATGACAGTGAGATGCTCCTTCATCTTGCACCTCTCACACTTTTTAATTATCGCGAGCAAATGCAAGCTCAGCGCATGTTTAAAGAAATTTTAGAAAACGAACGTGGTATAAATTATCAAAAAACAGCATATCTAGGGATAGGCCTTATCGCACTTTTGTCTCACGAACTCGCAGTGGCGAAAGAAAATTTTAACAATGCACTTAAGCTTGATGTTGATTTTGTTGCAGCACATGCCAATTTGGGAATTGTTTATTATTTTGAAGATCAGTTAGATCTAGCGCGCAACTCACTTTTTACTGCGATGAATAAAAAACGTGGTGGAATTGATGGCGCCGTACAAGTTTCATTAGCAGATGTGATGATTGCTATTTCAGAAAAAGAAAATGGTGAGAATAAAACAAAACTTTTAAAAAGCACTCACGAGGGTTTAAGTGCTTATCTTTCTTACAATCAAGATTACCAACAAGAAGTTTTAGTGAAAGATGCTTTAATTTTATATTTATTGTCAGATAAAAAATCTGCCAGCGATCGCATTCATGAATTTTTAGATATTGACCCTGAAAAAACAGAATTACATATTCATGATTGGGGTTTATTTCAAGAGCGTGCTTCTTGGGGGGTTCTTGTCGAAAATGTAAAAAAAATAGTTTCTGAAGTTTCACCGAGTCCGCGTTTGTCTGCGGCACTGGGGCTTGCCATGTATCGTAGTGGTGAAAAAATTGATGGCCGACAAAGCATTGAGCAAGCACTTGCGCAGTCACCTCAAGATCCGCTACTGATGGCGCTTTTAGGGTGGGTTCAGATTAAACTCGGTAATCGTGATTTAGGAATCGTTAACATCAAGCAAGCTGCTCAAGTGGCCCAACAGAAAGTCAAACTTCCCTTTATTTTACAAGCCAGACTCTGCGTTGAAGAAAAAGACTATGCTTGTGCTAAGAAAAATTGGGATCAGGTTTTGCTCATAGATAAAAATTCAATTGAAGCCTACCATGGCATGGGTCAAATTGAATGGAACAAAAAGAACCTTGATGGAGCACTTACATGGGTAAAACAGGGGCTCGCTTTTGATTCCACATACATTCCTCTATTAAAGTTGAGTCAAGAGATCCAATTATCTCAAGCGGGTGGAGAATAAGTGATGAAGACACTCTTCTTAATAATCATGATGTTTTTATTAGTTGGTTGCACAAACGGATGTGGCGGCGACCCACTTGATAAGGTTGCAAAAAAATCTATGGACATGCGTGCTTTTGAAGAAGATCTGATTGTTCCATCGGGTCTATGGAAGGCCATGGAATCGATTTACCGCCCACTTGCTTTTGATCCTGAGGGTCAAAGTGTAGGCGAAGTTTCACAAGAGCAAGCGGGGCAGAGTGAGAAAAAAGAAGACCTTTTGAAAAAGCGCCCCCCACTAGATCCAATTTCTTTTCACGTTTATTTGGTCGAAAAAACTCGTGGTGTATTGGGTGGTCAAAATTACGACCTGAAATACCCCATTGGAGGCGGTATCCTTGATTATCGCTATTTTATTCCAGAAACCAAAAATGGAACTTTTATTCTCAAGGTTTTGTATGACAAAGAAATGGATCCAAAAGAAACACGTGTCTATTATCTTTCAAATGCAAAAATTCGTGAAATGGATGGTAAACCCGTCGGTAACGGTTGTAGTCGTTATTTTGATATAACTGATTACTGGAAAAAATCGATGAACGGCGAGGGCTTAGTTCTCAACACTACTGGCAACCGTCACATCAGTCTGACATCTGGAATTTTATTTTTTGTAGCCCCCCACCAAGGTAAACTTCGTATTACTCATTTGACTATCAAAGACACTCGTCATCGCGAGCTATTGTGCAGCGCAGATAATAAGTAATAACATTTCGCGTCATCGAATTAAATGCTGGAAAGCATTAAATTCTGCTGACATTTCACCACGCCGGTGTTTTATTTATCGAGGCATTTAAAAACAACCGTAGGAGGAACCAAAATGAATAAAAGAACATTATTGTTGTTCTGTGTGGGTTGCCTCGCTGTTTCATTAACAGCAAGCGCAGCAGACAAGAAAAAGACGACAACGACCACCCCAGCACCAACCAAAAAAACCGAAACCATTCCTAACAGTACTGAGGTTGCAGCTGAAAAGCGCTCCGCACCTGAAAAAAGACGTGGCCTTGAAGAACAAGTTTCTGGACAAGGTTATGGAATGGCAGGTTGTGGTATTGGTTCAATCGTATTTGCTGATAAACCAGGTATGATTCAAATTATTGCCGCTACATTAAATGGCACAGCAGGCAGCCAAACATTCGGTATCACTTCAGGTACATCAAAATGATTAAATATCTTTTGCTACTGTGTTTATTAGCTGTGCCATCTTTGAGTTGTACCCATCTTTTGTATCACCCCACACAACATCAGTATTATGATCCTGTTAAAGCGGGTGTAACCCCTGATGAAATTTGGTTTGAAAATGATGAGGGGCAAAAACTTTTTGGTTGGTACTTTCACGCTAAAACAAAAACCCCTTCTAAGGCACTCATAGTTTTTTTTCACGGAAATGCAGAGAACTTAAGCTCACACTTTGCCACTCTGCTTTTTGTACTTGAGCAGGGCTATGATTTTTTTATTTTCGATTACAGTGGGTACGGAAAATCTCCTGGCAAACCTACTCCTAAAGCAACTATTCAAGACGGTAAAGCCGCAATTAAATGGGCAAGTGACCATCGAAAAGGCAAACCCCTTGTAGTATTTGGGCAAAGTCTTGGCGGAGCCATTGCAATGAGATCAGTTGCTGAAGTGAAAGATCAAATACCAATTGATCTTGTTGTGGTTGATTCTACATTTCACTCTTATAAATCTGTAGCTAACAGACTGATGCGTAAACATTGGGTGACTTGGCTCTTTTCACCACTAGCCTATGTATTGATGAATGATACCTATTCTCCTGAAGATTCTATTTCAAAGTTATCCCCAATCCCCATGGTTGTAATTCATGGAGATCAAGATCAAACAGTTGATTATCAATTAGGAAAAGAAGTATTTCATCTAGCCCAACAACCAAAAGAATTTTGGGAAGTTCCAGGTGGAATGCATACCGACGCTTTTTGGCGTCATGGCAAAACTTACCGCGATAAATTTATTAAGCGACTTGATTCACTTAATAAATAAACGGTTAGTTACATTCTCGGTAGAGTAACTCCAGTTTGCCCCATGTATTTGCCTGATTTATCTCGGTAGCTTACTTCACAAGGTTCATCACCTTCAAAAAACAATACCTGAGCAATACCCTCGTTAGCATAAATCTTAGCTGGCAGAGGAGTTGTGTTACTGATTTCAAGAGTCACATGACCTTCCCATCCGGGTTCAAAGGGGGTGACGTTGATGATAATTCCGCAACGTGCGTAAGTACTTTTGCCTAAGCAAACAGTAATAACGTTTTCTGGAATGCGAAAATATTCAATTGTACGCGCTAAGGCAAATGAGTTTGGCGGAATAATGCAAGTTGGTGCTTTTACGGTGACAAAACTATTTGGGTCAAAGTGTTTGGGATCAATCACTGTAGTATTGATATTGGTGAATACCCTAAATTCATCTGCAACACGAATATCGTAACCATATGAAGACAGGCCATAAGAAATAACGCCATTTCTGACTTGAGCAGCTTCAAACGGCTCGATCATTCCTTTAAGTGATTGTTCGCGAATCCATCTATCAGATTTAATACCCATCGACCCCTCCAGTTATCAGCGCTTTGCTGTTTACACATAAATAGACGTTTCGACTGCTTGCTGGCAATCAAAAATTTGTGTAACGTAGCCTTTAAAGTGCAGTTTTTCGAAAGGGCCAAAATGCGCGAACTCGTCGCTGTAAATGGTGAAATCTTTAAGCCTGAAGAAGCAAAGATCTCAGTTTTTGACCGTGGATTTCTCTATGGCGATGGCGTTTATGAAGTAGCTCGCAGTTACGGGCGCATCTTTTTTGGCCTAGAAGAGCACATTGATAGGCTTTTTAATTCAGCCCAGCAAATTGGCCTTGATATTGGGTCTTCCAAATCTGAACTTATCAAAGAAATTTATCGCATTTATAAAACCGCTGATCGTGATGATTGTTATATGCGTATTGTCGTAACGCGCGGTGAGGGGCCTATTGGACTTGATCCTGCCAAGGCCTCTAAGCCAAATATCGTTATTTTTGTTAAAGATATCCCGCAAGTTGACCCAAAACTTTATGAAACCGGAATGGATATCATCACAGCTTCAGTGCTTAGAAACCCAAAAAAGAGCTTAGATCCTAATATTAAATCAGGAAATTATCTTAATAACGTAATGGCTATGGGTGAGGCGAGTCGTCAAAAAGCTCATGATGCCGTGATGGTTAATCGCGATGGTAAAGTTACTGAGGGTACAACTTGGAATATCTTTATGGTGAAAAATGGGGGCCTAGTAACTGCCCCTGATGAAGCTGATATTCTTCAGGGTATTACCCGTAGAAAACTAAAAAGTATTGCAGAACTTGCTGGTATTAAATGGGAAGAGCGTTATTTCACATCCGATGAACTTAAAAAAGCAGATGAAGTATTCACTACTGGCTCAGTAAAAGAAGTAATGCCTGTTAAAACCATTGATGGAACCCTTATCGGTTCAGGTAAAGTGGGGCCAGTCACGTTGAAATTAGCGAAACTTTATAAAGAACATGTAAAAGATTATTGCAAAGAAGCTTTAGCGAAGGGAATTTTGTGATCACCAAGGTATTTGTCAAAGACCTTAAAGATAAAGAACAAGTTGATAGCGTGTTCTTGGTTAAAACAAAAAGCACTCCACTTGCAAAAAATGGAAAACCTTATTTAGCCATGATGCTTGGTGATCGTACCGGCGCACTTGAAGGACGCATGTGGGATAACGTAGATGCTGTGGTAAATACATTTAGCATTGATGATTATGTTCGCATTCGAGGTACGGTAAATCTTTATCAAAAGCGCCGTCAACTTGTAATTAGTGAAATTACAAAGGTTTCAAAAAAAGACATCTCCCCCTCTGACTTTTTACCCATTTCAAAGCAAGATCCTGAAATCATGTTTAAAAATTTAATCATGATTGTTAAAGGAATGAAGAATAAATATCTCAGACAACTTGTTTTAGACACACTCGAAGACCCAGAGATCAAACCTAAATATTTGCGATGTCCTGCTGCAAGAACCATTCATCATGCATGGATTGGTGGATTACTCGAGCACACACTTTCAATTTCTAAGATCATGGTTTTTTTAAGTACACACTACGAAGATTTAGATCTTGATCTTTTATTAGTGGGTGCAGTGTTTCACGATATTGGTAAAGTTTGGGAGCTCTCTTACGACGGTAATATTAGTTACACTGACGCAGGTAAACTAGTCGGGCATTTAGTGATGGGCTCTGAGCTCATTGATACAAAGGCTAAAGCTATAAAGGGTTTTCCTGATGAACTCAGACATATCTGTAAACACATTGTATTAAGTCATCACGGAAAACTTGAATACGGTAGCCCAAAGCTTCCACAAACCATGGAGGCCATGATCGTGGGTTATATCGATGATCTTGATTCAAAAATTTCAGCACTCCAAACATTTTTATTCAATGAAAGTTCTAAGGGCGACACCTGGACTGGCTATAACTCTGTGTTTGATCGTTATTTCTTTATGCCTAAAAAACTCCAAGAGCCACCCACGACTATTTCTGAACTTGAAACAGAAAAATCAGAAATGCCATTATGAATACTGCGGCAATTAAACAATTCTGGAAAAAATCTCAGCAAGATCTTATCTTCACTCAAGCCACAGCATTGGCATACACAACTCTACTCTCGTTAGTGCCAGTACTTGCAGTAGCATTTTTCTTATTCAAAGCTTTTGGTGGGTTTGAAAGTCTGCAAGCAAAACTTTTACCACTCATTGAGCAAAATCTAGCCCCTTCTTTTAGCGATCAAATTTCAAATTATCTAACACAGTTCTTAACCAACGTTCATGCCGGAGCCATTGGGGTTTTTGGTATTATCGGTTTTATTATCACCAGCATTTCAACTTTGGCGACAATTGAAAAAACTTTTAATCTCATTTGGGGAGTAAAAGACGCGCGCTCTCTAGGTAAACGCATTACAACTTATTGGAGTCTTCTCACCATAGGGCCCATGCTTTTAGCCGTGTCCATCGGTATGAGTTCAAAGGCCTTGGTGTGGCTTGAAGACGATAGTGGGGCCATTAGCCAAGTACTTCTCTGGGGCGCAGCTCTTACACCTTATTTAATAAGCGGACTTTTATTTTCAGGTTTATTCTTATTTATGCCCAATGTGAGTGTGAATAAGTGGGATGCACTCAAAGCGGGTGGTATTACAGGCTTAGTATTTGAATTGGCAAAACTTCTCTATGCTTCATACGCCGCTAACGCTATTGCAAAAAATTCTGTATACGGATCACTTGCGATATTTCCGATTTTTTTAATTTGGCTCTATGTCGTTTGGCTCATTGTACTGTTCGGTGCAGAGCTTTGTTGTTACTTCCAATTTCGAAGGCATCATATTCCCTATCGGTTTAATTTAGAAGATCGTCTAAACCCATTTGTGATTGTTGATATCTTAGAAGAACTCGCTCGCACACAAGAGGAGCCGCGGGGGGGGCTTGCCATTAATGATATGCTTCGAAGTATGAAAATACCCATGCGTGAACTCATGCCGCATGTTGATTTTTTAGAACAAGGTGGTTGGATTATTCGTTCAAGCGTTGGTTTTCTAAATCAATGGCGCTTTCATCTTGCTGTTCCTAAAGCTCGTGTCACTATGAGCAAAGTTCTTGCGAGCCTCGAAGGACATCGTTATGTCCCTCGAAGCGAGCAAGGAATAGCAGTTCATAAAAAGCTAAAAGATCTCTGGGCCGAATCTAAAGAAAAATAAAATCAGTAAGGTTTTGCAGCTGACTTTGCTATTTCATCACCAATGCAAAGATCAATTTCCCCTGTAGATGGGCGGTTTTCACATGCCCTTACGATTTTATCGATTTGGATAAATTCAAGTAAAAGCTGACCACCTGAGAAATTGCGAATTGGTGTAGGAATATCTTTGTTCTTAATTCTTTTTGCCGCTTTCATATTTTCAGCTTGAGCCACTGATTCTTGCATACGTCGTTTGAGTTGCAAGTAACGCCCGCGTGCATCGATGCGTGGATCATTTGGCTTAAATTGAGAAAGTTCAACTTTTGGGGGTGGGTATAAACGAAGCTCAATCGCCATAGTGTCAAGGACTTGGTTGTCATGATAAGTGAGTCCACCTTTCATGAGCATTCCGGCCATTACGATTTGAACAAGATAAAGTTTAGCGTGAAGATCCCAATCTTTTCCAAGGGCCAAAAGATATTCATCAATAATTACTGAGCGCGCGGGTTGATTTGCAGATGCTGGGAGAATATTTGCATTATAATCGTTCATCATTGTTTCATATTCATTCCAACGCTCGTTTACTACTAACGGAACCGCTTTATCTAAAATGGCAGCAAAGCGTTTAGTATCGTCGAGTGCTGAAATTTTTAGACCCGCTCTAGTAGCATCTTCCACCATGACGGGGAACACATCACGAGACAATACCAACCACAAAGCATGTTTAGCTTTAGATTCGCTCTTGATGGCCAAGATTGATTTTGATTTATGGGCAAGCTCAGCTTTTCTATAATAGTTTTTTGCATTGCGACCAATGATAGTGGTTGATCCGTAATCAAGTGCCCCAGCTGTGATAGCTTTTAATGCCATCACCAGAGGTGGAACAAAAAACTTTACAAGTTTTGCAAATTTACCCGTGGCTACACGGCTTGTAACTCCGGCGGCAGCTTGTGTTGCTACAGCCATACCGATAATTTCTGCTCCAGTTGTAATGGCAACTTGGGATGCAGCTTGAGCGGCGGCAATTTTCCCGATTTCTACGACAACTTGTTTTGCCATAAATCTTTTCACGAGCATTTGCGTGAGTACTTTATTTGCTGTTGTAATTCCTAAAGACACACCAAACGGTACAGAAGCTACAGCGATACGATCTTCATCTTCTGCTGGGAGTTCGCCGTAAAGTGCTGCTAAAGTCATAACCATTGATATCTGACGAATGGCCAGTATTGCTGCTTCTGGTGCAATTCCTAAATAGGTAATGAGATTTCCAAAATCAGTATTCGCAGGAGCTCCAGCATTATTTTGTGGGTTTGGGTTTAGTGCAAGATTCAAAAGGGAGGTGATTAAAGAACCAGAAGCACCAACCATTGCGGCAAATCTACCACCGTCGCTAATAATTTTATCGGCGATAAGATCATCATCTTCATAGCCACTTTGTTGTCTGAGTACTTGTATGATTGCATTATAGTTTTTATCGAGTACTCCACTGAGTCTGATAAATTTCATCCAAGGTACATCAGTTTGTTTTGAAACACTGTTTGAGTTCCAAGCTCCATATAACCCGTATGTATCGCTGCCAGTTATTGACGGGTCTCCCCATCCTGATGATCCACCGGGGCCCGTTGAATCCCAAATGGGTGCGTTGGTTGTATAACTCCAGGGGTTAGATGTGATCGTATTATTTGTTGAAGATAGTGGAGTGTTTGAATTCGCATTCCACCAACTTGTTCGATTAAAGGGATCAACTGATCCACCTAAGTTGGGATTAGTCCAATATGGGTCGGCTGCATAAGGCACCAAAGCTGGTGATGCAATCGCCAATGGGCCAAATGATATTTGTGCGATTAATATTGTTACTAGAAAACTAGAAAAAGTTGAGATGAGTCGTGACATAAATTCCCCCTACAAACAGGAGATGTCAAACTTTAGTGCTTGACGTCTCCCCATTACTAACGCCACGCTTATAAATGAAATGGATGCAGAATGAAAGCACAACTACTTAGAAATTTACTTCAAGCGCTCTGGCTCCCAGTCATTTGGGTCTCGCTATTAATTATTGAGATCACATTGCTTGATGGTGGCAGGGCACAGTCGTTTATAGCTCGCATTTTCGAAGATATTGTATTTTTTACAAGCTTTCTTTTCTACCAAGGTGATTTTGGACTGACATCTACTGCCACACCTTTTTGGCGACTCATGATTGCATTTTCACTTCAGTTCTTTTTTTGGTGGTCTTTTGCTTTTCTCATTCTCACATATGTAAAACGTCGTAGATCTCAAAGTTAAAAGGCACACACTTTGCAAAATTTAATTTTATAGAGCGATTTGCAAAGGCCAAAACCATGTTCATTTTCAAAAGCATTATAGTTGTTATTGCATTGCTGATAGGCTCAATTTCGGCTCTTGCACAACATTCGACCATTTCAGCCCATGCTCAAAAATCATCAATTTGCCCTTTAGATATGATTCAGCCTCCACATGCTGATAAAACCATTGCACTTAAAAACCGAATCGAAAATCTGATTAGATACAATCTTCATAATTCCCTCATCACCGTTGATAGCCAAGTTTATAATCCTACTAGATTTGCTTGTGAGATGACTTACTTTGAACAGTATTATTATCAGTTCAAAAGTGATGCGTCTTATTGTCGACGACCAATAAACTTACTGCATTTTATGAGAAGCTTAGGTCTCAAAACTCTGGTCGCTGGGGCAGATGGTAATGGAATCATAAATTTTTTTGAAATGCTCATTGCCCATATCGGCGCTGATGATGTGCGCATGGTTGATATGAAAAATTTTAAACTTGATGGCTTTGGGCTTATAGATTTTAGGGCTATTCTTAAATTGGCTAAACAAATTAATTTTATAAATTCAAAAAATGATTTTCAAATCATTATTAATACTAATTGCATTATAAAAGATTGTACGATTCCGTTTAAGAATTTTGATGGCTTAATGAGTGGCTTTACACCTAACAATATGAAGGCTGGTTCACAAATTATATTTCGCATCAATGCAGAAACAACTCAAACAGCAATTCGAGAAAGTTTTAAACAAACCTATAAAGAATCTTCTTTTAAAGGTGAATTACTAAATATGGATGAAATGAATTTTCTGATGAACTCAGATTATATGTTAAATGGAGTACATACTGCGAATCCATATAATGGGTGGGTGTCACCAAGTACTGTGATGATTCAGTTATCTGGAGTTACCATTACAGGTAAATCATTTAAGATTTTGCCAACCACAGTAATTCCTGAAATTATTTATTCTCTATCGTCACCATTCCCCAATTTTTTAGGACTCTCCCCAACATTTGCAAAGTTAAAAGCAAAAACTATTCGTTTTGAAAAAACAGTATTAACGATGGGTTTAGAAACAATTTATTAGGTGCTAAAAAACAACAAGCCATTTCTTTTATGCAAACTCTAGGATCTAGACAACTCAGAAATCGTACATGAATTGTACATGAATCGTACATGTAAGGATCCACTATCCACTATCCATTGTCCATGAAGGTAGAACATCTTGACTCAAAAATCATCCATTCATGAGAGGTTTTTCGACCGGCCCTCCAAGGCCGTTCGAGGTGAAGAAGCGTGGGGATAAGAGGAGTGAGTGGCGGAGTAGGGAGAAGGAGGTTGAGTACAGGTTCACCGTTGCGCAACGGTGGAGCTGACATTAGGGTTTTTTCACGTCAATTCCCTTATTTTTCCCACATATTTTTTTCCTTCAACTTTTCCTTCTCGTGCCGCCACGAAGGCGGTGCGAAAACGCTTCAGGGAAGAATGATCTTCTCAGCTTTAGAGGATCTCGCTTTTTGAAGTGGTTGTTGAATCACGGTTTCGAATATTCCTCGAAAATCATGTTTTTGGGATTTATCAGGGGGGGGGTGAAATATAATTAAAAGATTTTAAGGCGATTAAAAGATTTTGAAATAAAAAAATATGTTCAAATTTACAAAATTTCTGAAAATAAAATTTGACACAGGTTTTGCTCAAAATTTCTTATTTGTTATGCGTTCGCAAACTCCTTTTTAAATACACTTATGAATTCCTGTCGCGCACGTGGTGTGTCGTATATTTTTTCTGTTCGATGGATTTTGTTTTTATCTTTTTAATTCGCAGGCACTTATCTAATCGCTAAATTATTTGATTTTAAAACCCATGTTATTGTTTTTTTGGTTTTAATGATCTCATTGTTTTTAACGCTTTAAATTCTTGGGGGTTTTATGAATGAAGATTTACGTGCTCAATTAATGACAACTCATGAAGACGTTCTCGTGGGTGATCTTAAAAAACTTGTAGGAAAAGAAAGAGCCACGAAAACTGAAATCATAAGCTATCTCTATGTTGTTCAAAAAAGGCGCATCTTTGCAAAATATGGTTATCCAGATATTCATAAATTCACCCAAAATCATCTTGGTTATACGGGTGATGAAAGTCACCGCCGCGTATCTGCTATGTTTTTGCTCTTCGAGCTTCCAGAGATTGAAAAAAAGATCTCTGATGGCAAGTTGTCATTAACCAATCTTTCCATGGCTCAAACCCTTTTTAGACGAGAGGCCAAGTTAGAAAAGGCTTTTACTAAAGAAGAAAAGTTAGAGCTTCTGGGTAATTTAGAAAACAAATCCACTCGTGATTGTGAACGTGAAATTATTAAGCATTCAACCGAGCCTGTTTTAATAAAAGAACGAGTGAGGCTTTTATCAGAGGATTTTTCAGAATATAAATATGTTGGTTCTAATCGCTTTGGTGAAAAACTACGTAAACTTAAAGATCTGAGGTCTAACAAAGATGGAGACATCACAAGTATCGAGCTTTTGAAAAAACTTGTAGATCAGGCAATCGAAGAAGAGACCTTAAAGCTCACACCAAAACTACCAAAGCCTATGAAATCTCGACAGGAGGTGCTTGTGAAAGCTGGACAGCCAATCCTTATGAAAGCTAGGTCCACCGTTGCGCAACTGTTTGCAAATTCGCACTATGTATCAACGCAAAGTAAGCGAATCACCTTTCAAAAGTATCAAACTCAATGTTCCTTTGAAGATTCTCGAACAAAACAGAAGTGTGCGTCTCGCAAATATCTTCAGATCGATCACATTTTGCCAATTGCACTGGGTGGAAGTTCTGATCCTGATAATTTGAGAATCCTGTGTCGTGCGCATAATCAAAGAGCTGCTATCGACAAACTGGGGTTTCATAAAATGAATCGGCATTTAAATAAATTTTAAATAAGGGGTTCAGTGGACAATGTAAACAGAATTGCCGAGCAAGATCCGTGCATTACACAAGAGTTTTAGGTCAGTCTTTTTCATCTGTGTGAATTCCAATTTTGCGACGATGTGTTTCTGGAGCTTTCATAATTTCTCTGAGAGCATCAAATACGATTTTAAATTGATGATCATATTTCTTTTCTACCAGGGTCAATTTTTCCGCTAACTCTTTGTATGTAGTTAAGAGTCTTCGAAGACTGACAAAGGCCCTCATAATCTCGATATTTACCTGTACGGCCCTGGGACTATGTAAAACGCCTGACAGCATTGCTATTCCCTGTTCCGTAAAAGCATAAGGAAGTTTTCGAATGCCGCCCCAACTTGAAGTCACAATTTGTGACTTCAAGTTGGTAAACTCTTGATTTCCCAGTTGAAACATAAAGTCATCAGGAAATCGATCCAGGTTTCTCTTTACAGCTTGAACAAGCACTTTTGGTTCTACCTGATAGAGACTTGCAAGATCATGGCTTAGCATAACTTTTTGATTACGAATTATGAAAATATGATTTTGAATCCAGTCAATTTGTATGAGTTGAGTGTTCATTTAAAAGATCAAATGCAAAAGTGGGACTCAGCTCAAAATAATTTTATAGCTATTTGGTATCCAGCTGATTGCTAATCCGTCCGACGTAGGGATGGCTAATAATATCACGCCAATTAAGTTTTGGCCCATTTGTGGAAAGTCTATTTGAGGCCGTACTCCAACATTCAAGCAACATTTTTTGAAAAATGGTCGGGGTGACTGGATTCGAACCAGCGACCCACTGCTCCCAAAGCAGTTGCGCTAGCCAGGCTGCGCTACACCCCGATTATATTTGCAAAAGACATATCTTATTTGCGCAGTGCACTCGAGTCAATCGGTAGATTGTGTTGCAGCGCGTGAAGTGTGAAAAAAAAGAAGTTGATTTTTTACTCAATGCGTTCCTAACATTGGGGGTGATTAAAACGATTTTAATTTTTGCTGGTATTCGTGTGGGTAATTCTGTAGTTATGGGCCCGTGTGAAATTAACAAAAAATAAAAACAGCTACGAAATAAACAATTAAAGAATGTCAACCAAGAGGAGACGAAACTAATGAAGAAATTACTAGCAGTACTTGCTGTGGCTACCTTGTCAGGTACCGTTGCAAATGCTCAAGACAAAGGTACAGAATTTAAATTCGGTGGCGAACTTCGCCAACGTTACGGTTTAACACAAAATGGTACTTTCGTTGCTAAGGGTGCTCACTCAGAGCAACGCTTTGAGCAGCGCAATCAGTTTCACATCAATGCAGTTTCAAGTGATAAGCTTCAAGCTTACTTCAACTTGATCCACACTGCACTTTGGGGTTCAAACGTTAATGTTACAACCAACCCAAATAGTGCTGCAACATTGGGTGCCCATAATACAACAGGTCTAACTGGTCTTAATGGCGTGCAAATGAGTGAAGCTTGGCTATGGTGGAAAGTTTCAGACATGGTTAGCCTAAAAGCTGGTCGTTCAACTGCTGCCTATGGTGCAGGTTTAGTTCTTTCCAAAGGTGACTGGGGCGGATCTCCCAATGTATTCGACGGTGCTTTAGCTCGTTTTAGCTGGGATTTCCTCGATCTTGATTTCGCTGGAGCAAAGCTAGTAGAAACGGGTATCGCTACACCAATTCTACCTGCAACTTCAGTAGCAGCAGTATCAAATACTACTGATGCTGAAGTTAATGCTTGGGTATTGCATGCTTCATTCAAAAATCTTCCCGATGTTTTGAAAGCTGCTGATGTATTCGTAATACAAGTTAATGGTGATGCAATAGGTGCTGCACCTGCTGCAAATGGCGGATCATTTGCTCCTGGTATCAGTAACACTGCTGGTACAAGTACACACACTCCAAAGGGCGCGTACAATTTAACAACGTACGGTGCTCATGTTAAAGGTGATGTTGCTATTATCGACTACCGACTTGATCTTGCTATGCAATCAGGTAAACAAAAAACACAAACTGCCGGTGCTGCAGATATGAGCTACGGTGGTTCAATGTATGATCTCGAAGTCGGAGCAAACTTTCCTGAATTCATGAAGGGTCGTTTGTATGCTGGTTATCACATGGACAGTGGCGATGATGTAACTGCTACTGGTTCAGGCGATAAAAACGAAGAGTATCAACCTTTATTCGCTGATACCTACGGACGTGTAGGACGCGCTAACATTTTTGGTTTTGGTAACTTAACCAATATCCGTCTTGGTTTAACTGTAGCTCCTGATGAAAATTGCGTGGCAGGGATTGAAGCAAATCTTCTCAGCCGCACAAGTGATAAATCTGGTCCCACAGTACAAGGCTTACAAGGAACAAGCTTTAATACTAACGCAGCTGCTGTGAGTGCAATAACCAACAAAGACAAAGCTCTTGGTACAGAGATTGATCTTTGGATGAAGCATAACTACGGTCATGGTTTCTCCATGCTCGGTCAGTTCAGCTACGTTATGTTGGGTAACTACTTTACACCCGGTGCTCCTACTGCAGCAGCTACTTACGCTGCATCAGTTGGAAAAAACGCTTGGCAGTTATTGGCTCAAGCTCAGTACAACTTCTAATTTAGAAGTAAGTTGCGTGCTCGGATAGGCTCAACTTGTAAACTAGACTATAGATACGCCCCATGTCTGAAAGGACATGGGGTTTTTATTTTGAGATAATTCAGTTATAGGCGACAATTAAAAATATATGACAAAACTCATCGCACTCATTTTCATCTTATCGGGTGTTGGTCTTGGGTTTTCGGGTGCTTACCGCACTTGGCAATCTAAAGATCCTCGGTATGCAAACCAAAATTTTATGGCCGGCTGGGAGCGCGATCTTCAAAAATTAGAAAAAACAAAATTTTTGCATCCAGGTTTTAGAAATCTGCAAAAAATATTACTTATTTCTCCATCAGAACGACTTAAAAATATTTACGCTACTAAGCCATTAAATCTTCAAACCCACGATAACGGAAAATTTAGCCTAGAAATTTTTATGGATGAAGTTGCTGGTGGAGGTGTCGTTGTTCAGTATGATCTTATCGATATGCATACTGGCAACACCGTCTGGGAGTTAGGCCGCACATTTTCGTACAATGTAGGTAAGTAACAAAAATACGTAGTTTTTTAATTTTGTCCAAATTTTATCAGGCTTAAGAATTCTTTTCGTGTCACGTCTGAGTCTCTAAAGACACCTTGCATGGAACTTGTCACCATTGATGAGTTTTGTTTTTCAACACCTCTCATCATCATACAAAGATGTTTGGCCTCAATTACGACTCCAACTCCTCGAGGTTCAAGCAGATCAACAAGTGTTTGTGCAATTTCAGTGGTTAATCGTTCTTGAACTTGAAGGCGTCTGGCAAATACATCGACCATGCGTGCGACTTTACTTAAACCTACAATTTTCCCGTTTGGAATATAAGCCACATGAACTTTACCAAAAAACGGAAGCATATGATGTTCGCAAAGACTGTACATTTCGATGTCTTTAACGACGACCATTTCATCGTACTGTTCGTGAAAGATAGCGCCATTGAGAACTGTACTGGGGCATTTAGCGTAACCGCTGGTGAGGTAAGCAAGGGCTTTAGCATAGCGCTCAGGGGTTTTTAGAAGGCCTTCACGCTTGGGATCTTCTCCGATGTGGTTGAGAACATCGCGTATGTTGTCACTTAAATGTGTGAGATCGCTCTCAGAAATCACAGATGTTTTGGCTAGTAGCGTCTTTGATTTTTTCTTTTTCATGGGATGTTCCTACCATAGATTGAAGGCATCAAAAAGAGTCTTTTTAAAGTTGTGTTGAGGGAGGCGCTATGGGAAATTGATGGCCGTGCAACTTCTTGAGGTCAAACATCTCAAAAAAGTTTATCAAAGGGGCCAACAGCAAGTTGAAGCCCTTAAAGGTGTTTCTTTTACCGTCAATCGTGGACAATTTACCGCCATCATGGGGCCAAGTGGCTCCGGGAAAAGCACACTTCTGCATATGATGGGAGGTCTAGATCGGCCAACTTCAGGTAGCGTTATTCTCGACGGCCAAGCAATTGAGACCTATGGTGATAACGAACTTTCAGCGTTTCGAAGACGCCGGTTGGGCTTTATTTTTCAATTTTTTAATCTCTTACCCACATTAACAGCTCTTGAAAACGTGGCCTTGCCACTTTTGTTAGATAAACAGCCAATGAAAAAAATAGCTCCAAAAGCTCAAGATCTATTAACGCTTATTGGTCTTAAAGATCGTATGGATCATAAACCTGATCAACTTTCTGGTGGAGAAATGCAAAGAGTGGCCATTGCTCGCGCGTTAGTGACAGACCCTTTACTGATTTTAGCAGATGAGCCTACAGGAAATTTAGATTCAATAACGGGTGCTAAGGTTTTAGAACTTTTAAAGCTTATGTCTATTCAGCGTGGTCACACGGTACTCATGGTCACACACGATATCAAGGCTGCGTCTTATGCAAATCGTTTAATTAAAATGCGCGATGGTCACATCGAATCTGATACACGATCTGAAAATCTTGAGGAGCACAGGGAAACCCCTCGTGCGTAATTTATTTAGGTTTGTTGGTTTAAGACATTTATTAAACAGGCCTGGAAGAACTCTTCTCACTACAATTGGCGTAGGTCTTGGTGTTTCACTTTATATCGCAATAGAAATTATTAATCGCTCAACACTTGCTTCATTTAAAGAAAGTATTGATGCGATTGCGGGCAAAGCACAATTATCAATCACAGCCGGTGAAACAGGATTTCCTGAAGATAAAATAGATATTATTCAAAAAATTTCAGGTGTGAAGCATGCCGTACCTATGATTGAGGCGCACGCCTATTTCGCTGGTACAAAGGTTTCAAATGAAACGCTTGTTATTTTAGGTGTCGATCTACTTAAAGAACAAGGGGTGCGCACTTATAAAACTACTGATGAAGAGGTAATTGAAGATCCATTAGTGTTTCTTAATCAACCTGACAGCATTATTTTAACCCATGCATTTGCAAAGTCTCATGGCCTTGAAATGGATTCTGTTTTTGAAATTGCAACTGCTCGTGGAAAAAGAAAACTAACAGTGCGCGGTCTTTTAACTCCCGAAGGCCCAGCACGTGCTTACGGTGGAGCGCTTGCCATAATGGATATCGATGGCGCGCGCGTTACTTTTGGAAAAGAAAATAAAACAGATCGCATAGATATTATTCCCACAGACGGTATTGATCTTGAAGTCGTGAAACAAAATATTACCGAGAGCTTGGGCCCCGGGTTTGATGTGCAAAGACCCAGCAGTCAATCTGAAGGCATGGAGAGGTTGGTTAAGAGTTACCAAGTGATGCTTTCATTTTTTAGTCTTCTTGCACTCTTGGTCGGGCTTTTTTTGGTAACAAACTCGGTAAGCATATCTGTTGCTGAGCGCCGAAGAGAAATAGGTACGTTGCGCGCCCTCGGTGCGACACGTGTGGGTATTTTAATTTTATTTCTTTCAGAAGCGGTAGTTATGGGTGTGGTTGGAGCCTTCGGCGGAGTTTGGTTGGGGCGCTGGCTCTCGACAATATTACTAAAGACTGTGACAACTTCACTTTCGCATCAGTACATGATGCCCATTAAGTCTTCGAAAGTGGTGTTTGGTTCAGAGGAAATGATTTTAGGAATTATACTAGGTGCTGGAGCCTCATTTATTGCGGCGTTAATCCCTTCATTTCGAGCAACTTATATTCAACCCCTTGAGGCAATGCGAAAATCAGAACTTAGTCAACAAGTAGCGAAGAAAAATATTTTTACACTTTCACTTGTCACGGGGTTGTTGTTACTTATTTTTCTCACGATTTCATCTAATTATCAGTGGCGTAACCAATCTGATTTTTTAAGAATATTAAATCAGGTTTCAACAATGGTTGGGCCAGCATTGGTCGGGCCAACGGTGGTTGCAGGGCTAATATTTCTTTTTCGTTCTTTTGCAATACGTATGGGTGGCACAGTCACGCGTCTTGCTTATGATAATCTTTTAAGAAATCCAAAACGCACGGGGAGTAATGTCACAACACTTATTGTTGGTCTTATTTTAGTTATTATTGTTGCATCAATGAACGTGAGTTTTAAATCGACCATTGTGGGTTGGTTTAGCCGAGTTTTGCACGTCGATCTTCTCGTGGCATCAAACGGAAATTTAATTACCTATGAAGTTCAACCTCTTCACGAAGACATTGGAAAAAACTTAGAAGATATTCAAGGTATTAAAAAAGGTCCACACGGGGGCACCTATGCAATACGTTTTATTCATCTTCAGTATGAAGGTAAGCAATTAGCGCTAAAAGCATATGATGAGCCGCACCCTGATGAGAAGTATTCTGTTTTTGATGTACAAGATAGAAACGTTGAAGAAGCAGGACGCGAGCTCTTTCATTCTAAAACTCCCACTGTGTTTGTTTCTGAGAATTTCGTCATGCATTTTAAGAAAAAAACTGGCGATGTGATTGAATTAAATACTCCTACTGGTAAACATAAATTTCAAATTGCTGGTGTAATAGTTGATTTTGCGTCTCCTGAAGGCATTTTTTATATCGACCGAGTAATGTATAAAAAATTATGGAATGATTCTTTGGTTGATGGTTTTGGTATTAAGGCACTTCCCGGATATGACCCAGCACTTATTAGAAAAGAAATTGATCAGCGTTTTGGCCAGTCGTTAAATTTGATGACCACCTCAAATTCAGAACTTAAAGAGGGCATTAATCGAAGTATTGATGAAAGTTTTGCCTACACATACGCAATACAAATGGCAGCACTGTTGGTTGCACTTCTGGGCCTCTTAAATACATTTATGATCAGTGTTATTGAGCGAACACGAGAATTAGGAATGTTGCGTGCTGTAGGTATGTCACGTGGTCAAATGATGAATATGATTTTACAAGAAGCATTGGTGCAAGGGGGTTTTGGGGCCCTGGTCGCAGTTGGTTTTGGTGCATGGATTTCTGAAATGTGGATTCGAACATCACTTTCTCAGGTTTTGGGTTGGATTATTAAGTTTTCATTCCCTTGGTCTGCAATCGCTACCACTATTGGCGCTGGAGTTTTAATAACATTGATTGCCGGTGTGTATCCGGCGTGGCGTGCATCACGTCTCGAAATTAGAGAGGCCTTAGAGTATGAATAAATTGAGAAACGTTAACGTGAGTAACATTAATTGGAAAAATGGTAACTTAATACATTGTGTTTTTACTGCATTAACGTTGATATGTGTTTTGTTAGATGTGCAAAGCGCATTTGCACTTTCTGCAAAAGAGATAATGATTAAAAATGAAGACGCTCGAAAGATTCAAGACGTCACATCAAAAGCAGTGCTTACAACCGGTGGTGGAAAATCTAAAGAGCGCGTTAAAGAATTCACGTGGTGGAGAAAACTTCAAAAAGATAATATTCGTTTTAATACGCTAACAAGATTTCATTTTCCTCCGGAAGTAAGAGGTGAGGGGATTTTATTTTTAGAACATGAAAATGATCAAACTGATGTTCAGATTTATTTGCCTAATTTTAAAAAAATACGGCGAGTTGAAAGCCAACAACAAAGTGGAAGTTTCATGGGGTCAGAATTCTCATATTCAGACATCGCAACTCCACATGTTGATGATTACACCTATAAAATGCTTAAAGAAGAAGATTGCCCAGAGGCTACTAGCATTCGATGCGCTGTCATTGAAACTGTTTTGATTGCTGATAAAGTGAAAGAGCGAACAGGTGCCTCGCGCATTGTTTCATGGATTCGAATGGATAATTATATGTCTGCTAAATCAGAGTATTTTGATTTAGCAGGTTTGCTTTGGAAAAAAATGAGTGCAAGTGAAATTAAAGAGGTCGATATCAAACTTCATAAATGGATGACCCATCATATCAAGATGGAGAATGTTAAAAATAATCGCTATACTATTTTGCATTTTAGCCAAGCAAAAGTGAATGTGGGTATTTCTGATTCCATATTTACGCCTCAAAATTTGGCGCGTGATAAATGATGGTGATTAAGTCTTTAGTGTCATTAGTATTGATTGCATTCTGGATGACAACTTGTAGTTGGATTTCAGTTGGTCATAGTCATGAAGGCCTTAATTTAGAATCTGCTTCAGAATCACATTTTGAATTATCCACATCAGGAAAATTTTTTACCGATATATATTTCCCTTATCAAAAAAACATTGCGCCTAAAACATTTAATCAATTTGCAACATCAGCATGGCTGCAACTAGATGGTCAGTTAAATGATAATTTATCTGGACGCCTGATTTATCAGGGAGATTTTTTTGACGGAAATAATTCTAGGCTCACTGGCGATAAAGCCGGTACACATTTAAGAAATACAATTCGAGAAGGTTATGGCCATTACACAAATATGGGGTGGGAGCTAAAAGCGGGTAGGCAAATTATTTCATGGGGTAAATCTGATGTTGTTAATCCGACTGATTTTTTATCGGCAAAAGATTATAGCTATCTAGTTGCTGATGATGAAACCAGACGTGTTGCAAGTACTGGGCTGTGGTCGTCATGGACGCCTGAGGAGGGCCGTTCTCCATTGAATGTCACCTTAGTTTGGATGCCCTATTTTGCACAATCAAAATGGCTGATTTCGCCTGATGTGATTCCAGCACAGGTCGTTGTTGGTGGTGTAGAAACTCCGGATCCGATCTTAGCAAATGGTGAAGTCGCAGCTAAACTTACCTATACAGGAGATAGTTGGGATAGTTCTATTAGTGCATTTTCAGGTTGGGATCACAGGCCTTATTTAAAAGAAATAAATCACACTGTTATGCCACCGATTGTAACAAACCTATCTCAGAGTTTTAGTCGCATCAATGCCTTGGGGGCGGATGGTTCTTATGTCAGTGGCAAATGGATATATCGCGGCGAAGGGGCTTATGTTCGTACACCTAATAATGATGGGGCAAATACTTTGATTAAGCCCACACATTTTAATTCAGCGTGGGGAGTAGAGCGCCCCGTGAGTGATGATTTTAGAATCCAAGGGCAATTTTTATACAAATATTATCCACAATACACAGCTATTGATCAAACAACTGGTGCAGATTTGATTTCAAGTTCAATTAATCGCCAGATTGCTCAAACCAATGCATTAATTTTTCGTTATCAAGAGCAATCTCAACCTGGTGCAACATTTCGATTGAGTTATGCAAATGATGAGAATCACTTTGATGCTGAAATTTTTTACATGCGCTATTTTAACGGTGGTGATTATTTAATAAGACCCAAAGCTTCATATGCGTGGACTGATCTTTTTCGAACAACATTAGGTGTTGATTATTATGGTGGCCCAAGTGATCGAGCACTTGGTACATCAAGTACATACAATTCAGTATTTTTTGAAGCAAAATATTCGTTTTAAAATGAGATTATGCGGCTAATTTATTTAGTATTTTATTTAGAACACCATAGATGTGTAGGGGTTTTTTAAGACCTCTGATTTCTTGAAGTCCTAAATCTGTAAACTTTGATTTTACATCTTGAGTAATTGAATTAAAAACTGCTCCTGAAATAACAATACCAGAATCATATTCCTTACATAAACTTTCAAGTCGTGCAGTGGCGTTTACTGCGTCGCCAATAACAGTATGCTGCATTTTTTCTTTTGCACCAATACTTCCTAAGATTACTTTGCCCGAATGAACGGCTACACCTACTTGTAAATCAGGAAGTCCAAGTTCTTTAAATTTTTTATTAGTTTCATTAATTTTAAGATGCATACCCAATGCAGCGGTAACTGCTTTTTGATGTGCAGCTTCAATGCTCAAATCAGGTTCATCGATGTATGCTAAGATTCCATCACCAATAAACTTATCTACTGTGACACCGTTTAATGTAAGCACTTCAAGCATGTCTGCAAAATATATGTTTAAAATCTTAACTACGTCTTCAGCGGCAAGTGAATTTGACATTTGTGTGAAGTTACGAAGATCAGAAACAAGGAGTGTTATTTCTTTAAGCTCACCATGAATCTCAAGTTTTTTATTACTAAGCACGCGATCTACAACTGAACTTGTCGCATAAGAGGTGAGGCCTTGCATGAGTCTTGTGCGTTGCTCAATGATTGTTGTCGTTTGGTTTAGGGCTTTAAAGATACTTTCCCAAAAACCAGATGCAATAGTGGGTGAGTAGTAATGAGGGTTAAGATTTGAAAGGGCATCAAGATGTTTGTGAACTGAATCAATAAGTCGTTTTTCTTTTAAAAATGTAAAAGTTTTAATCAACATGTACCACGCAACAACTAATGCAAAAATTTTATATGTTTCAGCTTTGAGCATCAAAGATGTCTCAGCATCAATTTCAAAATCTTCGCTAAGTGTTGTGTATTTTGCATAGATATAAGTGCAACTAACGACGATGACTGCCATCGTTGGCAATGCATTCCAGAAATGACTGAAAGTCCAGCGTGTTGTGAGGCCAAGTATCGCCTCTTTAGTGGTTGAGAAATTAATATCTTTTGTAGATGCGTGATTTCTTAGCCAACCTTGTACCATCCAATCGATGATACTTGATTGTAAAACGCCTAATAAGATTGCTGTGTAGAAAAAGGCGATATTCATTTTATCTAAAGTAGGCTGCGGAACTTGCAGACTTTCTAAATAAGCGTTTAAAAAATAATTTGCGACCACAAAAGATGTGAAATGACTTATCAAGATAAAAAACGGAAAGTAACGAATAAACCCTGTGCGCACTGGATTTTTTTTATATTGTTTTAAAAATACCAGCCATGCAACGCTTGTTAACAAGGCATTGATACTTAAAACTGAGATCGAAAATATTCCATTAAATTTGCAGCCAAAAAGAAAGCCTAAATTATTAAGTACGGGGCAAATATGCACACCGTAAATTGATAAAATAGGTATAGCCGCAAGGTGTATGAAAATCGCGGTACCTATTCCAAAAATGTAATGTGCTTTTCTCATCAATTAAGTATCGGAAAATCATGTGTTTTAGGTAATGAGTAGGCGTAAATTATTGATGAATTGTCTCAAAAAGATGGCATTTTTAATAATCTGGCAAGACTTCGCTTGGAAAAAAATTGGTCTTTAGCAAGACTCACCAGGCACTATGGTCGGCCCAAGCCCAGCATATGATGGAATCAAAAAGCCTTAACTCTTATACCTGATAGATAAAACCGGCCAAGATTTTATCGCAAAAAAGGTTATCCGACATGCCATAAGGGTTGGGTTTAGTCACCACTAACTTTTTTGAAAACCTTCCAAAGTCGATCAACATCTTCTTTAATCAGTTTTCCTAAGAAAGTAGTGAAGGGCAGTCTCTGAGCGGCTGCTAAAAGTTTTATGCGTTGAAGTAGTTCACTGTTAACGCGCATATTTACTTGTTTAGATGATACCAAGGGAATATCTGATCGTTTCTCAACCTTCTCAGTGATATTCTCTATTTGTTTCTTTGATAAAGTCTCAAGTTTACTTTTCTTAGTTTTCATTTGTTTTGACCTCTCTTTTTCTTTCTTCTGTAAGCATTAATCACTCCTAACACCTCTAAAAACTCACCTTCAAAAAGCCAAATGATTCTATAAACCTTATTGGGATTTCCAATTTCGACATCGGCAACAAAATATTCAATACCGTCTACAGTCGAATCAACAGGGAAGGTTCCTTCATCTAAAGCCATCACCAATTGCAAAATAATCTCGTCGTTCATAGAGGAGCTGTGCTTAAGAAGATAATGACGGCCTATAAGAACAGAACTTATTTTATGATTGTTAACAAAAATTTTTAACGAATAATGCTTTGGCTTGTCACTCATGAAGAGTCAACTCCTTAATATCCTATACATTATATATTATAACTATCTGTAATTACAGTATTATATTTTATATATGTATATCGTTAAACTTTAATTAATCCCCCCCTTTATGGCTGCCTACTTGCATATAACCACCTTGTCTGTTGTAGAGTTAGATTTTCTCCCATTCACGTAGCAGGCCTAATTGCATGATCCATTTATTAAGATAAATTTTATCAACCTCTGTACCTGCTAGTATTTCTCTAACATCTACAAGATATTTTTCAGAACCACCTTCTCTGTAAAAATCTAGTTTCTTGATGATGACATCTTCAGGTGTTGCAATATAGACTTCAAAATCAGGTGCCAATTTTACTAAATTTCGTCTGCTGAATTCTGAAGTTGAAAATGGAGTTTTTTTTCGAAGAACAATATTAATTTTTATTTCACTGGTTTGATGAATAAGATTAAATGTGCCTTGCCGAAGAACTTCATCTTTTAAAACTTCAAGTGGTGGGCAATAGTAGTCATCAATATGAAATAGTTTTTCAAACTCGTTGATCTGCGTGGGATTTATATGAACAACTAAATCAACATCGTTGGTAAACCTTGGACGACCATAATACATTGCGGCTAGTGAACCGACTAAAAAATAATCAACTTTAGCGGTTTCAAATCGATCCACAATATCTTTGAGAACCTCAAGTGGACCTACCAAGATTTGTTCTCAGACAGCTTACGAAAATAATCGATAGTTTTTTGATGCAGCTCAGATTCAGAAATACCAGGATTCAACTTTGCAAATCGTTCTTTTTTAATGATAAACGCGGCCTTGTACATTTCGTTAGCCGTCTCAAGATTTGTTTGTCTTTGTGGGGTAGTTCTCTATGATAATTTATTCATAACCATATTCCTATACCCGAGAATAACCATTTCAATAGTTTAATTGGTGATCCGGAGTGGACTCGAACCACTGACCTACGGCTTAGAAGGCCGTTGCTCTATCCAACTGAGCTACCGGACCAGATCGTACAAGCCTTTAATTTCATTAATAAATATACTACTTTTGCCCTTAAGGTAGGGTCAACCATTTTTAGCCCATTTGTACTTATATGTATAACTTTGTACAAAAAGATTGGGGGAAAATTGGGGGAAACTTTTTGGCCAACTGTGCGCGATAAAAGTGGTGACCCCGGCATGACTCGAACATGCGACCCACAGATTAGAAATCTGTTGCTCTATCCAACTGAGCTACGGGGCCATGTGGCATTTCCGGCAGGGTTTCACTCCCCTTTACTAGCCAAAATCATAGCCCAAAGGCGCACAACGCCCATTCTTCAACCCAAAAGCTTCTCATACCCCGTTTCCTCGGGCCAAGTCAATGTCGCCTATGGTGGCGCGTAGTCATAATTTGCCCTCGAAACTAACTTTGAAACTTAAACAACATTGATAAGGGGAAGTGTATGGCGCGATTGAATATTGAGGATGAATATTGGGGTGATAACCGCCGGGCGCAGTTAGCGATTAAACTTGGCTGTCAATTCAAGGCGGATGGTGTAATGACGAACGCTTGGAAACTGGCGCAGAAGTTCTGGTCTCTTGATAAAAAACTTATCCCTAAAAAACATTGGATTGAGGCGGGCATGCCTGATGCCGTCTTTGAGGTGAAGTTCGCCGATGACCGGGGTGACTATGTCTACGTTCGGGGAACGGAGGAGAAGTTCTCCTGGTATGTGGAACGACAGGAGGCGGCAAAAAAAGGAGGAGCAGCCAGTGCTAATAAGCGTTGGCCAAGCAAGCGTCAAGCAAAGGTTGACCAAACTGTAACCAAAAGTAACCAAAGCTTAAGCAAAAGTAAGCAAAGTGTAACCAAACGTAAGCAAACGCAACCCTCTTCCTCTTTCTCTTCTTCTTCCTCTACCTCTACCTCTTTCTCAAATTCTGCTTCTAGTAATTTAGCGCCGGGGGTTTCTGATGAAACCGCTCCGCCGCCTGAGTTACCAATTTCTTTGGAATTAGTTGAGGAGCCAAAGACAAAGGCAACGTGGTGTTCGTACAAAGAAGCCTACAGGACAAAATATGGAGAAGAACCTGTTTGGAACGCCAAGGTCGGAGGTCAACTCTCTCAGTTTGTTGACAGGCTTGGCCGAGAAGAATCGCCACAGGTCGCAGCTTTTTATTTAACCCATAGAGATTTTCAGTACGAGAAGAACTGTCATGGCGTGGGTCTGATGCTCAGTCA
>Ga0163151_10001528_pt1 | contig 38513 bp, 38 predicted proteins | sample OliLakLV19MP5IB2_FD_145596 | JGI IMG/M metagenome (GOLD analysis project Ga0163151, IMG submission 145596) | Freshwater microbial mat bacterial communities from Lake Vanda, McMurdo Dry Valleys, Antarctica - Oligotrophic Lake LV.19.MP5.IB-2 | ecosystem: Environmental > Aquatic > Freshwater >... | reverse complement strand
CATTGCGGAGACCAGCAAGATTTACGAGTTGCAGGGTGCGTCCGTATCTCGTAAGCACCTTGAGGTCATCGTGAAGCAGATGTTCTCACGCTCTAAGGTTACTGAAACAGGTGATTCTGATTACTCAGTTGGTGACGTCATGGAGCAGTGGGAATACGATGAGGAAGTAAAGACGATGGAAGCAGAAGGAAAGATTCCACCAAAGGCACGAGAGATGGTGCTTGGTATCAAAGAGTCTGCGCTCTCACGTCGTTCATTCCTCTCAGCCGCGTCCTTCGAGCAGACGACGAAGATTCTTATCAACGCAGCCCTCAAGGGTTCCGTGGATACGCTTCGTGGTCTTAAGGAGAACGTTATCCTCGGTCGCCTTATACCAGCAGGTACGGGCTTCCCAGGTTCCAAGAAGCGCATTGCTATCGAAGCGTTGCAGGCAAAGCGTGCGATGGACTTTGCACAGAGGGAGGATGCTGCGCCACGAGTGCTTTCCGAGAACATCAAATAGTCGCTCGGGGTTCCTAAAATCGGAGACGCATAATCTTCTGCTGAAGATTTGCTCCGCCTCGGCTACCCGCCTGCGGATGCTCCGATTTCAGCAACCCCTCGCTCAAGAAAACAGCCCCGTATTCTCGGGGCTGGTTTCTTTTTGATATTCAACTTGCGTTTGCCGCAGCAGAAAGCGGCCTAATCTAGTTGGTCTCGCCGCCAAACTCAAAACGGCGTTCGCACGCAACGGCTGGACGGAACAACTGATTGACACGGCCTGCGAAGGCGACAAGCTCGGTCAGTTCCGCCAGGTCCTCCTCGGCCACGCTTCCATCACGGTGGTGGAACACGCCATCGACTGCGACGCGCAACCCTTCACCCCCGATGGCTGGTCTGTCGAGGAGCATCAGAAGGGCGGTACGTTCACGTGGGACAAGGAAGCCCAGAAAGACGCCCTGTACCTCTCGAAAGGGCAGCAGTGCAGCAAGTACATCGAGGGCAACAAGCTCCGCAAGGAGATGGCGGGCAAGTCCGTCTTGAACGCCAACGTGTTGGACTTCCTGCTGGCCAATCCGCACCTCATTCCCGAGGAGTGGAAGGGCAAGTACGTCTTCTTCTGGGGGACAGTGTACCGCGACCGCGATGGCAACCTGTACGTCCGCTACCTCTACTGGCTCGACGGCAGGTGGTACTGGAGCAGCCACTGGTTCGGCCGCGACTGGAGCGTCGACGACCCCGCTGCGGTGCAGGCAAGTTGAACTTGGTGCTCTGAACCTCGGGTCTCTTTGACCCTTGGCTTTTTGCCCTTTGACCCCGCGCTCTAAAACAGCGCGGGTTTTTCTTGGCCACTATGATATATGATAGTGGCCGTGAGGAGATGAGAAGAGTAAACTGTAGAGAATGGACACGGTTCAGCAAATAAAGGAAAAGCTCTCCATACTTGATGTGGTGTCGCCCTACGTGAAATTGATGAAATCGGGACGTACTCATAAAGGGCTTTCGCCGTTTAATAAGGAAAAGACACCGTCGTTTTATGTGAATGTGGAGCGCGGTACCTATTACTGTTTTTCGTCGGGGCAGGGAGGTGACCACTTCGAATTTATTCAGAAGATGGAGGGGTTGGATTTTAAGGGAGCGCTTAAGTTTCTTGCAGAGAAGGCGGGCGTTGAGGTGCAGTACACGGGCGGAAAAAGTACTGAAGAAAAGTCGAAGACTGACCGCCTGTATGAAGCGATGTCTGCAGCCGAGCGGTATTTCGCACGTATGCTTACGGATGATGGGAGTGCGTTTGCGTACGCGCTCTCGCGTGGTCTTACCGCGGAAACGATACGTGGATGGAATTTAGGATTTGCACCAGACGCGTGGCGCGGACTTCTTGAGGCGTTAACTGCAGAAGGATTTTCAATGGATGAGCTTGTGGGTGCTGGTCTTATTAAAGAAGCCGATGAAAAGCGCGGGACGTTTTATGACCGCTTTCGTAATCGCCTCATGTTTCCGATACGTGATGCGTCCGGGCGCGTTGTTGCGTTTACCGGGCGCGCGCTCAGCAAGGATGACTTAGCGAAATACCTGAATTCGCCCGAGACTGATTTGTATAAGAAGTCGAAAGTGTTGTTTGGTATGGATAAAGCGAAAGATGCTATTCGTACGCGCGGGTTCGCGCTTCTTGTAGAAGGTCAGTTTGACCTCGTTCTGCTTCATCAAATTGGTCTCCAAAATACCATCGCCCTTTCAGGGACTGCGCTTTCAACGGAGCACCTTACGCTTGTGAAGCGATACTCGGAAAATCTATTGCTCGCGCTTGATGCTGACCGCGCAGGGCTTGCGGCCTCTGCTAAAAATGCGCACGCGGCGCTTTCGTTCGGTATGGATGTGAAAGCCGTTCGTCTTCCTGAAGGGAAGGACCCTGCTGACCTAGCGCAAGCTGACGCGCAGGATTTTCTTACGCGCGTGAAAGAAAAAATGCCTATCGTGAATTTCTTCCTGGTAGTGCTTGCAGAAAGTGAGCGGAATCCACGCCGTCTTGAAGTTGCGGTTGAGCGTATTGTTCTACCACTTATAAAAGCGATGCCACGTTCGGCGGAACGGCAACGCTATGCAGAAATGGTTGCGCGCTCGCTTGGTTCAACGCCAGAAAGTATACGTCAGGCTCTTATGCGCATCCCACAAAGTGTTGATGAGCGTCCGCTCGAGCCCTTGAACGTACCAGGACTCGCTCGTGAGCCACAAGGCACTATAGAGCGTAGGAGTATAAGTGTACTGGCCACCATACACGCCTACCCAGACACCGCCCTTGCCAAGAGACTCAGTTCCGAGTACGCTCGTATTATCGGTACCGTCGGGGACGAACTGCCCCCGGAACGCGCCATTTTCGAAGCTGGATTTCTCTACGGAGAGCAGCCTCATGAAAACGCGGGCGATGATCTCATTCGTTATCTCGAGCAGGCAGTACTTGCGGAGCGCCGAAAGGACGCGACAGCAAGGCTCCAGCTCGCTGAAGCTTCAGGAAATGCCACGGGCATGACTGTCGCTCTTGAAGAATTGAAAGAACTTTCTTCAAAGATAGCAGCACTCTCATAGGGTTTGTTTTTGGTTTTATTATTTTTTTACTCCAACACTATGGCTACCAAGAAAAAGAAGGTACTCGCAAAGACTGCGAAAAAGAAGGTTGTTTCTAAAAAGAAAAAAGCAGCACCTCCGCGCGCAAAAGCAAAAAAGGTTGTTAAGAAAAAGCCAGTAGGCAAGCGCGCTATGGCAGTAGTTCGTACTGCAGTAAAGGGTGCAAAGGGAAAGGCTGGAGAAGCGCGCGACGCGAAAGCGGAACAGCTTATTAAGAAAGGTAAGGAGCGCGGGTATATCACCTATAGTGAAATTCTAAAGGAGTTTCCGCATGTGGAGGATGATGTGCGCTTCCTCGACCAGCTCTATGAAAAATTTGTCACTGCAGGCATCGACGTGCTTGAAGGCGGAATGCTCGAAGACAACGCGGATGAATATCTTGCAACGCGCAATATCAAGGGTCGCGAATCTACGGGATATGACTCTATTCAGATATACCTACGCGAAATTGGTCAGTACCCGCTTCTAACAGCCGCCGAAGAGCGTGAACTCGCTCAGCGAATTGTTGCGGGAGATGATGAAGCACGCAATATTCTTGCGCGTTCCAACCTCCGTTTGGTGGTCTCTATTGCAAAGAAGTATGTAGGACGCTCTCCTGACCTCACCTTGCTTGACCTTATTCAGGAAGGAAACCTCGGTTTGTTTAAGGCGGTCGACAAGTTCGATTGGACCAAAGGCTTTAAATTCTCAACGTACGCGACGTGGTGGATTCGCCAAGCGATAACTCGTGCACTTGCAGACCAGTCGCGCACCATTCGTATCCCGGTGCATATGGTGGAAACGATTGCGAAGTACAAGCAAGTATCACGTCGTTTGTCGCAGGCCCTTGGTCGCGACGCACAGCCAGAAGAAATTGCGATTGAGATGGGTGTTGAAGTCGATAAAATTTACCAAATTGAGAAAATCAATCAGGACACTCTGTCACTTGAGAATCCGATTGGTTCGGATGACGATGAAAAGTCGACTCTCGGAGACTTTATTGCAGACGATAAAATACCCTCTCCTATACAGGAATCGTCCGAGCGTATTCTCGGCGAACAGGTGCGTAACATTCTTGAAGACCTTTCTCCAAAGGAACGTAAAATTCTTGAAATGCGTCACGGTCTTCTCGACGGTATTTATCACACCCTTGAAGAGGTAGGAAAGGAGTTTGGAGTCACGCGTGAGCGTATTCGCCAAATTGAAGCAAAGGCGCTAGAAAAAATTCGCACGCACGAGAAGGCTCGACACTTGAAGAGCTACTAGGTAATGAGAAAAGGGCCGGACAGATGTCCGGCCCTTTTTGTTGGAGGGGTGGGCATCGGTATTAGGTTTATACCTTATACTTACATATAAGTCAATTGTGTGGGATAACGCTGTACCGCGTCGTTTGCTACACTAGCACCATGGCTCTTGCTTCATTCGATACTGCATACCAGAAGCTGAACGTGGCCCAGAAAAAGGCTGTGGATACCGTTGAGGGGCCGGTCATGGTCATTGCGGGCCCTGGTACCGGCAAGACCCACATACTGACGCTTCGCGTGGCAAACATTCTTAAAGAAACTGTTGATACGAAGCCGGAAAACATTCTCGTGCTTACGTTTACCGACTCCGCTGCACGTACGGTGGCCTCAAGGCTCGGCGCGCTTATTGGTGACGAGACGGCACGAAAGGTTGGGGTGTACACCTTTCATAGTTTTGCGGAACAGGTGATGAAGAGTTATCCGGAAGCGTTTGCGACCGTTGCAGATAGTCGGTTGATGGGTGAAGTTGAGCAGGTGCTGTTGTGGCGCACGATATTAGAGACACACAAACCAGAACTTCTTACGAGCGTAAAAGCACCGTTTCATTATTTAAACGACGTACGTCATCTCGAAGACGAAATGACGCGCGAGCGCCTTTCACTCCCGCAGTACCTCGTGTGGCTCGATGAGCAAGAGAAAGATATTGAGAATGATGCAAGTTTGCACTATGTGCGTGGCGGAAAAAATGGGGAAGCGGGCGAGCTCAACGCGAAGGGTGGCGCGAAGATCACGCGCCTTATGAAGGGACGTGAAGCGGTGCGTCTCATTGAGGCGTATCGAAAAGAAAAGGATGAACGTGGGTTATATGGGTATACCGATGTCCTGCGTATCGCTGTCGACGCGCTTGCTACGGACGAGGTACTTCGTGCGGATTTACAAGAAAAATATCAGTACGTGCTTGCTGACGAACATCAGGACGCGAATGCGCTCCAGCACGCACTTCTGGATGCACTCGCCTTTGATGACCATCCTAATCTTTTTATTGTTGGAGATGAAAAACAGGCAGTGTTTGGTTTTCAAGGTGCAGACACAACCCATTTCAAAACGTTTCTTGAACAGTATCCGCGTACTGAAGTTATAACGCTTACCGATAATTTTCGCTCCTACCAGAGCATACTCGACCTTTCGCACACGTTGCTCGCCGACCTACCTTCTTCCACAGGAGAACATGTAGAACTTTCAGCCTTTCGCGGTACGGGCGGACGTGCGCAGTTGCTTACCGCAGATGACCCGCTTGCTGAGCGTGACCAGGTGGCGACGCTCGTTGAACAGGCGATAGCGGAAGGTGTAGCGCCACACGAAATAGCGATTATCACGTTAAAAAACGCGACCGCAGATTTGTTTGCGCTTCATTTGCGTGCTCGTGGTATTCCAGTCCTTCGTGCCGGAAACATTGATTTCACTGGACGACCAAGCATTCGATTCTTGCTCGCCTTGATGCGCGCGGTCGCAGACCCAAATGACACTGCGTCACTTCGTGAAGCGTTGCTCGCGCCCTGGTGGAATGAGCCACTAGCGAAGCGCGCACTGTTTCTGCGTACGCATCGTGACCATGAACTCGTGGATGCGCTTGGCATCACCTTTCCAACACTCCTAGAACAGTTCGAAGAACTACGCATACGCGTGATGGATATGCCACCGCTCAGTCTGTTTTCTCTCGTGCTTGCCACCAGTGGTGCGCGTGCGTATTTCCTTTCGGACGCAGAACGTATACGTGAAGACGTACCGCTCGTGCGTCAACTCATAATGCATATCGAAGACTTGGTACGTCGGACACCAAACGCTACCTTTGCGGAAGTTATGGACACGTTCCTTAAAGCAACCGAGCATGACATTGGAAGTATTAAGACTTCCCGGGTTCAGCAGGAAGGGCAGGTGACGGTCATTACTGCACACAAAGCAAAAGGTATGGAGTTTGAGCGTGTATTTGTGACGGCACTAACTGCGCGCGAATGGGAAGGTCGCGGGAAGAGTGCTCTTATACCGTCTCCGTTTGATTCGGTACGCGAGAAAGAAGAGCTTCTGCGACTGTTCTATGTAGCGCTTACGCGCGCTAAGAACGAGCTGGTGCTCTCCTATGCCGCCCATGGCGCAGAAGGAAAGGACCAAGCACCTATATCGTTACTTCCCTCTGGTCTTGCTCCAGTTGCTGTTGCGAGCGATCCGTTACCGCTGTTACATGCACACAGTGACGCGCCCGCGCTTGTTCAGGAACTGACGCTTGCGTACCTCACGCGAGACGGCCTCTCTCCCTCTGCGTTTAATGAGTACTTGGTATCGCCCCCAGAATTCTTTGCAAAGCGCGTGTTGCGTCTTCGAGAACCGGAAACGCGCGCGCTTGCGGTTGGAAACGCGGTACACGCCGCCATCGCAGAGTATTTGAGGACAGCGGGAAAAGATGAGGACACGCGCCGTGCAAGCGCGTATGCGGAACTTGCGCGCTCTTTGAAACGCTCACTTCTTCCGCGTGGGGATGCGTTTGATGCGCTCACGCGTCACGCACGCGTCTCACTCGACGCCTATGTTGCAAGCACGCTTCGTGAGCGAACTACCGTTGCTATTGAAGAATCGTTTAGTGTAAAGCGAGAAGTGAGCGGACATACGATTATTCTTAAAGGAAAGGTTGATGCTGTGTTTGTTGGTACGGACGGTGAGTGTATTGTCGATTTTAAAACATCTACCAGTATTGATAAAAAGGACCAGGCGAAGTTTGAGCGCCAACTCGCATTTTATGATTTGGTACTCCGGGCGAACGGGCACAAAACGACCAGTGCGCTCATTGTTCAGGTGGGGGAAGAGGATATACAAGAACATTCTGTGGCGCTCACGGATGCCACGCGCAAAGAGTTGGAAGATACTCTTGCTGAGGTGCTTACTGAATTAGTATCAGGAACATGGCGTACTGGTGAGTCGTCAGAGTATGACGGGCTCCTCACGCTTTTCGCGAACTAGCGAAGTTTCGCACGCACACTGTCTAAGACAGCGCGCATATTTTCGTAGGGGAAAAAGCCGGACACGGTAATGGGTTCAATGCCAGGAGCAGAGACTACGGTAACCGGTGCGCCTTTCGCACCAATAGCGAGTGCGTTATCAAAGTCACGTGCAACTCTATATTCGAAACGGCTACTGCTCGCACAGGTTGTAAATTCTTCTTCCGACAGACCCAGGGTTCGTGCAAGGGTCGGGTACCCACTGGGATTAAAAGGTTGACCAGTAGCATTTGCTGCGTGGAGCGTAGAGATGAAGCGCCAGAAGTAGTCGCTACCACCAAGAGCCACAGCGCACTCTGCCGCTTTGGCGTGCGTTCCGGAATACGGATACATATCAACAACCGGGAGATGTCGATATACCCAGCGGACATCTCCTGAAGGGCCGGTGTCTGCAATTACCTGATCCATTACTTCATGGAATTGTGTGCAGTAGGTGCAGTCAATATCAGAGTAAGTGATGATGGTAATAGCGGCATCCGGGTTACCGGCAACATGGTCCGTATCATCAACAGGAAGCATTTTCGAAATGTCGCCGTCCACAAGACTAATCGTCTCGCTATGTCGTACGGAATAGACCGTGATAGAAAGTACCACCCCTGCAAGTAGTATCGCCACCGGAATGAGATTCTCTCCCGAGAGTCTTTTCATAAAAGAAGGATAGCATAGACCAATTTAGAAAAACGTCCGCCTCGGTTTCGAGGCGGACGCAGTCGAATGTGCAGGGGCGATTAGGCCGCTTTGGTGTCGGCGATTTTTGTCGACCAACTGTCGAGCATAAGAGAATAGGCACCCTTCAGGTGGTCTTGTGCCATACGGATAAAGGCAGTGCCAATTGCCGTACTCCCTTCATCCGTGATTTTGCTGTCCAGGATTGCGACCTTAATCGCAGCCGGCTGGTCGTTGCTGGTTGTGCGCCACTGGATATCGATATTCAGGATACGTTCGTCGCGAGAGGCATGTCGCCGCGCACGATTCTTTTCCTGAGTATCGAGGGAATCATGGATAGCGTTGGTGAAGAACCGCACTGCCTCCATTGCATCTTTCTCACTGATGCTGTCTTTGGTAAAGGTCATTCTCACATCCATAACGTTTCTCCCGAGTATGGATTGCGTCGCGCGGAAGTCGCGCGAGCATCGGGGCATATTGCCACAATTTGTATCAAAGTCAAAATTTACAAGCCAAGCGTATGGGTCATGGCAGACCCGCTTCCTGCAGACTCCCAGAGAGAAGCATCAATTTTCACTTCGCGAATGTCGCGTAAATCCTTGTACTTGAGGACTCCATTTGTGCGCGCGTAGTCATAGAGTTCACGAGTGAGGCGTACGTCTTCAATACAGTACTGACGAACCTTGTCGACGAGCCCTTGTTGCCACCACTCTACCGAATCAAGTCCGTGACCACTTTTACCACGACCCAAGGTGCCTTCTGCAAGTGACTGCAGTTTGAGACGACGACCAAGTACTTGCTGCACCTCAACCATTAAATCGACGGAGCGTATGGTTGAAAGGTCACCGGGATAATGACGGTTCAAAAGCGGTATATCGAAACTGTCTGAGTTGTAGCCCACAAGGATGTCCGCGTCTTCAAGGAGGGGCCAGAGTTTCGGCAATTCTTCTTTTACATAGGAAGAGAATTCGCCAGTTTTTGAATCGTGTACTCCAACGAGCGCAAGCTCAAGTTTAGAAAGATCTCCCCGAGAGAACGAGGGGAGGGCGTTGGCTGTTTCGATATCAAACGTAATAACTCTCATGCTACTTCGTTATCAGTTTCGCGATACCTTTTATTGCAACGGTCTTCTCAGTACCGTTCGAAAGTTTCTTCACGCGAACCTTCTTACTTTTCGCTTCCTGACTGCCATAGGCAACAAAGTAGGGAATACCACGCCGAGATGCGTCTTTAATTTGGTCACCAAGTCCCTTAGGGGTGAGATTCACAAAGGTGCGTACGCCACTTTCCTGAAGTGCGGTTGCAAATTCCTGTGCCTTCTTCGCGTCTTCTGGAGAAGGAGTGCCAATATAGAGCTGAGGAGCAGTATTCGTTTTTGGGGCGAGATTGTGTGTCTCTAGGAAGTCGAGGAACGTTACATCTCCGAACGCGAACCCAACCGCTGGAATTGTGTCGCCTCCGAACATTGTGACAAGACTGTCGTAGCGGCCACCGCCAAACAGCGTGCGCGGGTTTTCAGGGCTCGTGTCGTTCACTTCGAAAACGATGCCAGTGTAGTAATCAAAACCGCGCACAATGTACGTATCGAAGGATACGTTTGATACACCACGTTTGTGGAGTTCTTCGACTAAGGTCATAACGCGTTTTTTTTCTTCAACGACTGCCGTGTTACTTCCTTCTTCAATTTCTTTCAGCGGGTCAGCAGAAAATTCTTTGCGAGCCGTTTCAAAATCTACGTTCGACATCTTTGCTTTACGATCGATAAGTTGCCAGTAGGCACGTGCCGAATCACCCGCAGGGAGACCAACGGCTTCTGAAGCAAGACGAAGCAATTTTCGAGAGTTTATACGAATGGAAAAGTCAGCGTCTTTTGCGCCAAACGATTTCAGTATGTTTGCGGCGAGCATAACGATTTCAATATCAGCTTCGCCTTCTGGTAAGCCAATGAGGTCAACATCCGTCTGGAAAAATTCTCGCAACCGGCCCTTTTGTGGACGTTCATAGCGGAAGCGATTGCCTATGGAGAACCAGCGAAGCGGGAAGGCGAGTTCACGTCGCTTACCGGCCACCATACGTGCAAGAGTTGGTGTCATTTCCGGACGAAGCGTGACGCGCCGGCCACCGCGGTCTTCAAAGGAGAACGTCTGCTCGTTGATAATTTCTTCGTTCCCCTTACTTTCGTAGAGTTCTGAATGCTCAAGCGGGGACGCTTGGTATTCTTCGTAGCCGTGCGCACGCAAGACTTCCCGCGCACCTTCAAAGACCGCAGAAAGCTTCGCCCAGTCTGCGGGATAGAAATCACGTACGCCCTTATATGATTCGGTAGAAAGCGCCTGTTTGTCGCTCATTGCGTACGAGTGTACCACGCGGTTTGCTTTGACTTAATTAAGCCCTGAGGAAGATATGCGAGTAATGTTCTCCTGGCGCTCAGTCACTTCTTTCATAATAAGGTCGCGCAGATGGCGCACGTGGGCGACTCCACTTATACGAAAACGCGTCGGGTCTTCTCCTGCAGTCTCAACCGAAAGCGTGCCGTAACCAAATAGTTCTGCGAACACACCTTCAATATCAGTCAGTACGTCCTGGACGCGGTTTAAGTGAAGACTCGACACTTGGCGATCAAAGAAGCCTGCTTGGTCTATACGAATGATGCGATGATTCGTGATGATGAACTGGTCGAGATAGTAATCAGTGAACGCGCCGAATGCACCCATCCAGACAAAGAGCCAGTACATACCAATAACGAAACGAGTCCATGGGTTATCTGTAGAAAGAAAATTGCTCAGGGACTCCGCAGGAATAACGGTCTGTATGAGCGCTGAAAATTCTGGAAGGAGTGTGGGGAGGTAGGCGAGTATGACAAAGGGAATGAGTTTACCAACCGCGATAAGCGGATGCTTTCGCACTGCAGCCATAACGTGTTCTTCGCGCTCGAGTTCAAATTCAGCCATATTAGTGGAGTCCGCTGGTCGCGTAGAAAATAAGCCAGCCGGAAACAAATAGATGTACCGCGACGGCTGGTACTGAAATCCACGATTCGCGTGCGTGGCGCATCCAGTGGTAAATGACGATGAGTGAATAGATGAGCCACCAGATAAAGATAATCGCGAAGACGACCGAAAGCGCTGTACCTATATCAATATTTGCCGGAAGTGCGAACGCGGGACCTATGGGAAGTGGTGAAGCTGGGTCCATTACTATAACTGTGCCACAACGATGCGCTCGCGACCATATGGGTCAGTGCGTATCTCTACCGTAGGAAAACCATATTCTAGGAGTAATTCGCGCGCGGTGTGTATGTTTTCAATATCGCACTCCATCCAGAGTTCACCCTGAGGTACTAGATGCTGAGGAGCTTCACTCGCGATATGGCGAATAAGTTCCAGACCGTCGTCTCCAGAATAGAGCGCAGTACTCGGCTCATAGTTCGTTACGCTGGCATCGAGCGTGCGCTTGCTTGGTACATACGGAGGATTACAAGCGATGATGGTGTACCGCTCGCCCGCAAATGCATCAAACAAATCGCTTGTTCGAATATCTGCGCGTGTTGCATCAAGAGCGTTCACCTCGATATTTTTCTGTATGAGGGTTGTATGTTCAGGAATGAGTTCACCAAAGGCAACGAGTGCGTCTGGCACCTCCTTTAAAATAGCGAGACCAATAGCGCCGGAGCCGGCACACACATCTAAAACACGGGACGATTGACCACTACGACATATCGTCTTTATGTGTGTGATGAGTTCTTCCGTCCACCACTCCGTTTCGGGGCGGGGAATAAGAGGGCGTGAGTCAAGCCAGATACTAAGACCAAGAAAGGGGATATGGCCGATGACGTACGCAAGCGGTTCGCCTGCCTGAAGACGTTCAACGTCAGCCCGAATGCCTTCGGCATTCGGGTCACCTGCATACTTCTCGTATACAAGGGCTTCGAGGTCATTTCGGCTTGGTTCCATATAGGTGGTATATACTGGAAGTATGAAATCCGCCACCGCTTCTGCCGTTTGGAATATCGCATTCGGCTTCTTTTTTCTTGCCGTTGTGCTCATTGGTGCAGACTGGCTTTTCAAAACAGGTCGTTTCTCCCCGTACATTCCACTGGGAGATTTCCTCCTCATTGCGCTTGCGACCTTCCGTCTCACGCGTCTTGTATGCTACGACATTATCACTGCGTTTCTGCGTGACTGGCTCGCATCCTTTGAGAAGGGAACCTTTTTTGGGACACTTGGTGCGCTTGTAGGATGTCCGTGGTGTGCCGCGCTTTGGTTCGCATTCTTTGTAACCTTCTTTTACTTCGCAAGCCCGCTTGCCTGGTTTGTTATTCTTATTCTCGCGATTGCAGGTGTTGCATCCATCTTCCAACTCACCGCAAATCTCCTCGGCTGGTCTGCAGAACTTAAAAAGCGCACGGTGCTTGGTTCTGACGTAAAGACTGGCTCTACCTGCGGCTAAGGTATTGACAGTATATATAACTAGTGTTATTGTAACCAGACGCGAAAGCGTCGCTCTGATTCTGTGGGGAGCGCACAAAAAACCACAGACTGTTAGGAGAAGTAAATGTCCAATGACATCTTCACTGCCCCTCAGCTTGGTCTCAAGCAAGAGGGAAGTGCGTCAAAAGACAGGGCGGTTTTCTTCCGTCTGGTATATGGCGATAAAATCAATGAGGCCCTCTCCTGAGGCCTTACCTCAAAAGAAGAAGAAGTTGCTGGCTTTGCCGAAATGCTGCGCGATGGGAAATTCGTCCGCAACTCGGCCACGGCTCCATGAAATACTTCTGGTACTACCATGCGGAGAACGGGGGCAAACTGGCCCACGAGTGGTTGAAAACGGTACCAAGTCTCGCTTGGTTTCTGGAGAAATGGGATGCTGGCTTGGCTACAAAGTCCGACGGTTCTCCGCTCGGCTCCATCGTGAAGTCCGGTAACGGATGTATCGATGACGGCGGAAAGCAACTTGCGGTAGCGCGCAAGAAGAAGCTCGAACGCTCCGCAAAGGATCGCGAGATCCGTGATGGAATGAAATCGAGCTCCGGCGGCAGTACTTCCCAGAAGAAAGGGAAGAAGTCCGGCAAGAAATAGTCAGTAAACCTGTTCCTTGAATCCCGCGCTCAAACGAGCGCGGGGTTTTTGTTTCATAAAAAGAAAAGACCCCAGCCGGAGCTGGGGTCTTTTACTTGAGAACGTCGGGGCTTAGTAGCCGCCGCCGTAACCTCCGCGATCGTTACCGCCACCGAAGCCACCACGGTTTCCACCGCCGAAGCCTCCGCCACGATTACCACCACCGAAGCCACCACCTCCTTCGCGAGGAGGGCGCTCACCCTGTGGGCGAGCGTTAGAGACTGAGAGCATACGGCCCTCAAACTCCTTGCCATCCCAACGGTCGATAGCTGCCTGCGCGCCTGCATCGTCTGCCATTTCGACAAAGCCGAAACCACGAGAACGACCGGTCATGCGGTCCATAATAATAGATGCGGATGCAACCTGACCTGCCTCTTCAAAGGCGGTTCGGAGTGCGTCCTCAGTCGTCGAGTAAGGAATACCGCCGACGTAAAGTTTTGCTGCCATGTAAACTGATGAATTGATTAACCTCGCTGTTCTCGAACGCTCTTTGAGGCTTTTGGCCGTAGGAAGCTCTGCAACCGGCGAGTTATCCCCACTATGCTACGAAACCCTTTAAAAATCAATGATTCCTGTCCTTTATGTGGACAACGGGCAGGAGTATTGGCTACATATGTTTAAAGTGGTATGATATATAGATAGGGTCGGACCGTTTCCGAGCCTGCCCAAGAGAGGGGAAAGTCCTTTGATGATTCTCGGGTATACCAATACGTGCCTTGCGTGCGGCTTCATCGCCGTGCTCACGATACTGTTTGGTGGTTCTTTTCTGCTGGTCGCGACCGTCTCCTTGATTTCTCGGAGGTGCGTTTCGCGGTGGAGAAGTCTAAACGCCAGAAAGCGTCAGACATTCCTGAAGCTAATGGGACTATATATGGGTCTCATTGCATCGTACATCCTCTTCACTGAGACATGGACGATGTCATCCTTCACGGCGCGCTCCATCTGGAGCGCTGGGGTGCTTGTGGTGTCAGGGATGGTATCTCTGATATTCGTGAGCGCCTGCGTGCAAAGCGTGACGGCAATTTCCCGTCGCTTGTTCGCACAGACGCCCGTGAAGTCAGTTGGAAAACCTGCAGAGGTTATCCAGCTCTTCCCAGAGGAGTCGGTGTTTCCGCTACGTCGTAGCGCGTAGCATCAGCTTCCACAAAATAACGAGCCCGGTCTTCTACAGACCGGGCTCGAATTCTTTTATCCCTTCAACATGTCGTGCTCAATATCTTTGAACGTGCCCCCTACTTTTTTACCGGGATTAAAGATATTTAGTGGATCGAATATGTGTTTCGTTTCTGTAAACAGCTTCACCATATCTTTTCCAAAGAGCTGACCTAGGTACGGTGTACGAATAATACCGTCGTTGTGTTCACCGGTGGTGGTACCACCATATTTTATTACCAAGTCGTACACTTTCGGCGCAAGCTCAAGAACGATGCGCTTGGTGTCCGGGCTCTTTAGATCCATTAACGGAATGATGTGGAAATTTCCGTTACCAATGTGTCCAGCGATGGTGTAAATAAGGTCGTATTTTGCGAGTAAGGTATTTAGTTCTGGGAGGAAGCGTGGATACGAATCGGGCGGGACAACAAAGTCATCAATGAATGGTGCTGCATACAGTCCGTGCAAATTTTTTCGAAGAAGAGAAAACGATTCACGGCGTACGACCCAATACTTTTCTGCCGCTTGTTCATCTTTGGCGATACGCACCGGAAGATTGAGGTCCAACAGTGCGTCGCGCGTTTCTTTCGCGGCCTGGAGTGCGCCATGTTTTGACTCGCGCGAGAATTCTGCCATCAGTACCATTTTTGGTATCCCACCCTGGAGCGTCAGGCCGACTTCCGGAAGGAATGAAATGCCAAGGCGCACTGCGCGCAAGAATCCCATCTGTGAAAGCATTTGTGGAAGGAATTTCACTGCAAGCGAAAGCGTATGGTCGTCATAGGATTCAAACGATTCTGGATTGTGTGGTAGTACACGTCGTACAATTTCTGGAAGATGTTCAAGGTCCGTAAGAAATACGATGAGCATAGCGCGATGCTTTTCCGGCTGTACTAAGCGAAGTTTCATGCGGGTCGTAAGAGCGAGTGTGCCCTGTGCGCCACAAATAAGTTTCGCAAGATTAAAGGAACCGGTTTTCGGGTCGTACACATTCCAAAGCGCGTAACCGGCAGAATTTTTTGAAACGCGTGGTTTGTGTGACGTTATCAGCGAGCGATTACGAGAAATGAGTGCACCCATCTTTCGATACACTTCGCCTTCAAAATTGCGCTGACCCTGCTTTGACGCAAGCTCACTGGGAGAAAGTGCCTTGAAGGTAGTCTTTGTGCCGTCAGAAAGAACCACATCAACTTCTTCCACATAGTCTTCGGTCTTGCCGTATTCAAGAGTTCGCTCACCACCAGAGTTATTGTTCACAATACCTCCCATGGCGGCTATGGAGCGGGATGCGGGATAGGAAGGAAGTAAGAGTCCCTTAGCGAGCGTCGCTTTTTCAAAATCACGATAGTAACAGCCGGGTTCAACGGAAGCGACTCCTCCGTGTTCGCGCTTTTCTACTGCACCGATACGGTTCATGTATTTTGTAAACACCGCGACTACTGAGCGGGTGAGTGGTCCACCGCTCATGTCGGTACCAGCTGAGCGCGCAGTTATTGAAACATCGGCGCCCTGTTCTTTTGCGTGACGTACCGTTTTCACCAGCATGACAACATCATTTGCATCTGTTGGATACGCTACCAGTGACGGTGTGCGTATGAATAAACTGGTGTCGCGTTCATAGAGCGTACGTTCAGACAGTGCATCCGTAAGTTCTCCTTTGAAACTTTTTGCGAGGGACTCAACAATATCGTTTGCGGGCCCTTTTAAAAAAGTATCAATAACGACAAACGTATCGCGCGGTCCCATAACCTGTTCGGTGCGAATACCAGTACTTTTTACAACTTCATCATTACCACCCGGGAAAAGCGCATCACCCACATACACCATGTCGGCAATCGGCACATTCGTAAGTTCAGAAAATTTCTGTACCGCAAACGCTTTTGTCACATCTGTTCGTGTGATGTCGAGTGTCGTCATAGCGTTCATGCGAGCAGAAAATCCTGGCGGTAACAGTCGTGCGAGTGCCTCCGCAAGCGGTGCACGTTTCTTTTTGTCTGGGTCCCATGCACGCTTTTCGGCTACCGGTGCCTGTTGACCAAGTGCAGAAAAAGAAATTTGCGCTCCCCGGTCTTCAATACGCTCACCCCATACCTGTTCGGGTGGTGTACCGAATCCTGTTTCTTCCATAGCTTGTAGTAGAGCGCGCATAATTGCTTTACGTTCTTTTGGGAGCAATGAGCGGTCGTAGGAAGCATGGAACGCATGGCCATCGTGTGTGAAGCACATACCGCCTGACACCGGGAACAAAAAAAGATGCTCAAGTCGTGCGCTTTCCGGAAGCGACGCAAGGAGTTGTGTGGAGAATTGTCGCCACGAGCCGCCACTCACAACTGCAACGGGCATGCGTTCAAGGAGTTCAGTAAGTTTGGCGCCCATGGAAGGCGTCATCGGAGCCTTGCTCTCAGCAAGGGTGCTGTCGAGATCAAACGCTACTGCTTTAGGGTGGAAGGGTACGTTCATGAAAGAGTGGCGAGTATCCGTGACAATGAGGCGGTCGCGACACCGACTACTTTGTCTGCGCCTCCGTAATACATATATAAGGTATCACCACGCACCACCGCGCCACACGGGAATACCACATTTCCAACCTCACCTTCACGTTCATACGGCGCCTCTGGTTCAAACACGGGGTCTGCTGAGCGAGCGAGCACCGTGATGCCGTCTTGGGCAAGTAGCGCAACGCCAACACGATACCGGCTACGCTTTGAAACACCGTGATAGAGCATAAGCCAGCCACCTGGAACACGAAGCGGGGGAGCAGCGATACCTACTTTTGCCGCGTCCCACATGCCGTCACGCGGACCAATGACTTCAATACAGCGCAATACTGCGGCGCCACTTTCAAAGTCTGGAAGGAGGTCTGCGCAGATGCGGTTTTTAATGCGGTGATACAAAAGGAAGTTGCCGTCTATCTTTGCCGGGAGGAGCGAGAGGTCTTTATCATCAACACCAGGTGGCGTGACGATGCTCGGAGCGGTAAATTTTTCAAAGCGTTTCGCACTGAAATCCGCGAGTGAAATTGAAGAGACGGCACCGTGCGGGACGTTCACACCGTCGTATGCGGTGTACGTAACGTAGAGACGACCATCAATGATGGAGGTGCGGGGGTCTTCGCACCCTGAATTTCCATTCGGGCTTCCTTTTTTCATTTCGAACTCAGCACGTGGGGAATAGATGGGTGTGGTAAGACGTTCATCAATAGTGATGCCGTCCTGACTTCGCGCGTACCCAATGGTTGAGGTGTTGAGAGTATCCATCGCACGATACAAAATATGTACCGACCCGTCATAGTCAAACGCCGCTGGATTGAAGACGAGTTTTTCTTCAAAGGCATTTTCTGCACGTGGTAGGAGTATGGGATTTTTCTCTGATCGAGTAAATACCGGTAGTTCTTTATCCATTGAATCCAGCACATCGCGCAGACGTACACTGGCTTTTGCGCACGTCGTATCTGCCGCGCCGTAATAAATATCAAGCATGTCGCCGTCCTGTACCAGAGAGGTCGGGAACACGATGTTCTTAATGACACCGTATCGTTCGTAAAACTCCTCAGGAAGTAAGAACGGATACGTGCGACCGATGATGCGTTTAGGGTCCTCGGAATCAAGTAACACCGCTTCAAATCCGAAGAGTCGGTTCGGTTCGTCGTAGTAGTGCTGTATGTAGGAGTAGATTAGAAGCCATCCTTTTTCGGTCAGAATAGGTGGCGCACCTACTTCAATATGATCTTGGTCGGAACGAAGGGTAATATCGAGCGCGTGTTCTGCAAGGTTCTCGTGCCACGCATGCCAGAATTCTGGGTTCCAGAATTGCTCAATTGTTTTTGCACGCGCAATCGCGATGGTTGGGCGTGGATGTTCAGGAGTAAAGTCGGTGTGCGCCGTAAGGAGGGCGACATACTCGCCGTTTATTTTCTCTGGAAAGAGTGCGAATGCTTTTGCGTTGAATGGCGTAACCAGATGACGTTCATCAAACGAAACACCATCGTTAGAAAGCGCGATAGCTGCTTTGATGTTTCCTGGTCCGTACGGATACCCACCAATTGCGGTGTAGGTTAGATAGGTTGTGTCACCTAGAATCGTTGCGCGCGGGTCTTCACAACCGAATGCTTCCCAGTCCTCGGTCGGTACAATAACTTGGCGTGCTTTTTCAAAATGTACACCGTCCACGCTCTCTGCCATACCGATGGTGCTTTCAGGGGAGAACGGTGCAATGACCGCTGCGGGGTTTGCAAGCGCACGATAATACATACGTATGCCGTTTTTTGTTGGGACGACGGATGGATTAAACGTAGCGAGCGCTTGCCAGTTTTGCTCGCGCTTCGGTGCGAGCAGAGGATTTTCAGGATGTCGTCGGACAATAAACATACGTTATACGACACGCACGGTTACGTTCGGCTCCGTACCAAGCGCTGGCTGTGTAAGAGAATTGAGTAGTGTGGAGAGGGATGTCTTTGCGGTACAAACAACTTTGTCGCCTCCGCCGTAATACACCCGGAGGGTATCGCCTTCAATGGTCGCACCACACGCGTATACAATGCCGGGCTTTCCCTCATTTTCATACGGCGCGTCAGGCTCGAGAACGGGACGCGCGGAGCGTGCGATGACAATGGTTGGGTCATTGAGGTCAAGTAATAATGCGCCAAGTTTATATTTGTAACTTTCCTTCGCATCATTAGCATGATAAAGCACGAGCCAGCCATCTTTAGTTTTTAATGGGGGAGGACCAGCACCGCGGAGTGTGGAATCCCACGAATCGGGTTCGGTTTTTGGATTGTACGGGCTTTCAATATTCGAACGTTCAAGAACATCTACGTAATCGACGAGTACTCGGTCGCGCGAACCGCTGTGGAGTGAATGGAGTATCGCGAACTTGCCGTGTATTTTTTCTGGGAACAATAACCAATTCTTTTGTACTTGCCCTGGTGCGGAAAGATATACCGGCGGTTCCCACACCCACTGTTTCTTCATAAGATTATCAAGACGAATTGACGACACGCCAATACGCAGAGAATTCCAACTAGAGAATGCATTAAAGGTTAGATACACGCGTTCATCGATAACAACTGCGCGCGGGTCTTCAATACCCACTCCACTCCAGGTTCCTCCAGACGCCATAAGTCCCGCGTGTGCCGGAACAGCACTCGCTACTTCTAGGCTACCGCCAAGTGCAAAGACCGGATACGGAAGTCGCTCATCGATACGCGAACCATTTTTTGACGAGGCATACCCAATACGCGATACACCGTCTTCACCAACCGCTCGGTAAAAGAGATGAGTCTTTCCGCCCGCAAGTATGGCAGCCGGATTCATCACGCCACCTGCTTCAAACGGATGACCACCAGTGATGATGGGATTTTCGTCAGCGCGTATGAGACCAAGAGCGCGCGCAAGTTCAACGAGGCGCGCTCGGAAGCGCGACTGACGAATAAGTACGACGAGACCATATATAAAGAGCGTGGTCGCCGCGAGCGCTCCTACTATCGCAACGAATACCGCGAGAGACGCCATAGTATTAGACGCGACCAAAATCGTCGGCAACACGCTCGATATCTTCTTCGAGGTATTCGCCACTAATAAGTTCGAGCACCGTCATGCCTTCAGGACCGCCCTCGAGACGGTGTAGGGTATTTTGCGGTACTAACGCTTCTTCATTCATGTTGAACGGACGCGTATCTTCTCCAACCGTAATTTTTCCGCTTCCTGCAACAACGCGCCAGAATTCCGCACGCTTTGCATGCTTCTGTAATGAAAATCGTTTCCCTGGAGCAATGTGGAGTAATTTTACCGTGGACACTTCGTTTGCAACGAAGCGTTCAAAGGAACCCCAAGGTCGTTCTTCTTTGTAATAGTTTTTCGTACTCATGCCTCGTTCCATTCTACTTCATGTGCGTACGTAAATGTGTGCATTTCCCCGATGTGATAGAATGCCGTGAATCATGGCCCCGGCAATTGAAGTACAGAACGTTTCAAAGACGTACAAGAAGTCGAGTCGTAAAGCAACGGAAACAATCGCTCTCAAAGGAGTGTCGCTGACTATTCCTGCAGGAGAGTTTTTTGCATTACTTGGTCCAAACGGAGCAGGGAAGACGACCTTGATTGGTATTCTTACCGGCCTTGTCGGAAAGACCGGAGGAGAAGCGTCCATACACGGCCACTCACTTGATACTGACCCTGACATGGCCAAAACCTTTATTGGCGTGGTACCGCAAGAAATGAATTTCAGTATCTTTGAGAAAGTAGAAGATATTGTGCTGACCCAAGCGGGGTATTACGGCATTCCGCGCTCAGAAGCAAAACCATATTGCGATGAACTCCTTAAGGAGCTTGGGCTCTGGGAAAAGCGTCATGAAAAGTCACAAAATCTGTCAGGCGGTATGAAGCGTCGCTTGATGATTGCGCGCGCACTCATTCATAAACCAAAGGTACTTCTGCTTGATGAGCCAACGGCAGGTGTTGATGTGGAATTACGTCGCGGTATGTGGGACTTCCTTAAGAAAATGAACGGAAGCGGTACTACCATTCTTCTAACGACTCACTATCTTGAAGAGGCTGAACAGCTCTCACGTCAGGTCGCTATCATTAATAAAGGAGTCATTGTCGTGAATGAACCAACGAAAGATTTGCTCGCACGTCACCAGGGTAAAAAACTTGAAGAAATATTTATGGAGCTTATCGACGAGTCTAACGCCCCAACCGTATGAAATCTCCTGCACTCATAGGTTTTTACACGATGGTGCGTAACGATACGATGCGTATCTTTCGCATTTGGACACAAACACTGCTTCCGCCAATCGTCACCACCTCGCTCTACCTTGCAATATTCGGATTATTTATAGGAAGCCAGGTGGCGCCAATTGCAGGCTTTACCTACATGCAGTTCATTCTGCCGGGACTCGTCATGATGAGTATTATCATGAGTGCCTACACCAACACTGTCTCTACCTTTTATTTTGCAAAGTTCATTAAGAACATTCAGGAATTATTGGTGTCTCCTATGCCCGCATGGGTCATTGTCGCTGGGTTTGTCACGGGCGGGGTAGTACGAGCTTTTATTGTCGGCATTCTTATTGTTTTCACTGCGATGTTCTTTATGCCACTTTCGTTTGCAAATATTTTTATTGTATTGGCCGCCGCATTCCTCACTTCGTTCTTGTTCTCTCTTGCGGGTCTCGTAAACGGTTTCTTCGCTAAGTCGTTTGATGCGATGACGATTATTCCAACGTTTGTGTTGACACCTCTTACGTACTTGGGTGGCGTGTTCTACTCCATTGACCTTCTTCCTGAGCCCTGGCACACCCTCTCGCTCTTCAATCCTGTCTTGTATATGGTGAATGCCTTTCGCTACGGCTTCCTTGGCATTTCCGATGTTTCGGTCTGGCTTTCATTTGGTGTGTTGATCGGACTCACGGTTCTCTTCTTCCTTATTACGCTGTGGATGTTCATTCGGGGTACCGGTTTTAAGGAATAGGTCGCTCGGATACGTTGCATCGAGGTGCGCTCCACTCACTCGTCCCACCAGACACGCGAGGGTAACTTTTTTCACACAATAGGCACTATCATATATGATAGTGCCTTCTATTTTTTAAATGCGTAGAGACGCAAAACGGCGTATTTTTTAGGTGAGAAAAGATGTGGTCTGGAGGTGATATATCATCCGTGTTCTCGTGTCGCTATCCACATTTTTTCCTCTTTTTAAGAGGTGTATGATGACCCTCCAAGCATCCAGATTCCTGCGCGAAGACCTCCGTTCAGTCCATGGCGCGCATGAGTCTAATTATCAGCTTGTAATGCGTAAACCCATGAGACAAATCAAAAAACGCAACGGACAAATCGTTGATTTCGTACCGGAAAAAATTGAGCACGCAATGCATAAGGCGTTTCAGGCAATCAATACCCCTATTGCCCCAGAACGCTTGAAGGAAATGGCTCAGCGCGTAGTTGCGGAAGTTGAAATGGCGTTTCCAGAAACGACGCCGACCGTCGAACACGTGCAAGATCGTGTGGAAATGATTCTCATGCAAGGCGGGTACCTTGCGGTTGCAAAGCATTACATTGTCTATCGGTACGAACACACGCAACTGCGTGAAGAAAAGAAACAGGAACTGGTTGAGCGCATTGAAGAGTCAGGGTTGCATATCACCAACGCGAGCGGGGAACTTGAACGCTACAACGAAGATGCAATTCGTAAGACGCTGATGAAGTTTATTCAAGGTGACATCGTTGATGTAAACGGCGTTCTTTCGCAACTTCGCTACGAACTATACGAAGGGATAAAGGTAGAAGATATTCAGCGCGCGATGATTATGGTCGTGCGTTCGATGATTGAGCGCGATCCAGCGTATTCGAAACTTGCTGCACGCCTGCTTCTCGATCGGGTGTATCGACAGGTATTTGGTAAGGCAGTTGCAATCGACAAAATTCCGGAAGCACACACGGAAATATTCGAACGTAACATGAAAGCGGCGGTTGCAAAAGGTGACCTTGATGAGCGTATGGCTGAGTACAACTACGCAACGCTTGGGAAAGCGATGCGTCCGGAGCGCGACCTCTTCTTTGAGTACATGGGTCTTGAAATTATGTCGTCGCGGTATTGTATGGAAGACCGAGCAACGAAGACACCACTTGAGACCCCGCAGATGCTCTGGATGCGTATTGCGATGGGTCTGGCTATTGCTGAAAAGCCAGAAGACCGTGAGCGCGTTGCACTTGAATTTTATGAAGTGCTTTCAAACTTCTATTACACGCCAGGTGGTCGCACGCTCTTTCAGGCAGGCGCAAAGAAAGCACAGCTCTCGAACTGCTTCCTTAATACGGTGCCGGACTCGCTCGACGGTATCTTTAAGTCTATTTCCGACAATGCGCAGTATTTGAAGTGGTCGGGTGGTACCGGTACTGACTGGACCTCGCTTCGCGCTACGGGTGCCTTAATTAAAGGAACGGGTGTACCAAGTCAGGGTATTGTGCCGTTTTTGAAAATTGCGAACGATGTGAACCTTGCTATAAACCGCTCAGGTAAGCGACGCGGTGCCGGCTGTGTATACCTTGAGACCTGGCACATGGATGTCGAAGACTTCCTTGAGCTTCGTAAGAATACGGGTGACGAGCGTCGTCGTACGCACGACATCAATACCGCTAACTGGATTCCTGACCTCTTTATGAAGCGTGTGCGCGATGGCGGTATGTGGACACTGTTCTCGCCAGACGAAACGCCTGACCTCCATGAAATATATGGCGCGGCGTTTGAAACGAAATATGTTGAGTATGAACGCATGGCGGATGAAGGAAAGATTGAACTCTTCAAGCGTATTCCCGCCGGTGATTTGTGGAAGAAGATGATTGGTATGTTGTTTGAAACAGGACATCCGTGGATTACGTGGAAGGACCCAAGTAACGTACGCTCACCACAAGACCATGCGGGTGTCGTGCATAACTCAAACCTCTGTACCGAAATTACCCTCAACACGAATCATGAGGAGACAGCGGTTTGTACTATCGGCTCACTAAACTTTGCAAAGTTTGTGGTGAAGAAAGATGGTGTCGCCGACTTCGACCACGCACTTATTGAGCGCGTCTGTCGCACATCGATGCGCATGCTCGATAACGTTATCGACCTTAACTTCTATCCAACGGAAGACGCGCGTCGCGGTAACATGCGTCACCGCCCGGTAGGTCTTGGTGTACGTGGTTATCATGATGCGTTGTACGAACTTGGTATTAACTTCGATACGGAAGAAGCCGTTGAATTTGCTTCTGACTCCATGGAAGTTATGGCGTACTACACCATTCTTGCTTCAAGTGAGCTCGCAAAAGAGCGTGGTACGTATTCAACCTACAAGGGTTCCAAGTGGGACCGTAATATTTTCCCGCAGGACACGATTGCGCTTTTGGCGAAAGAGCGCGGTGAAGAAATAGAATTGCAGTACGAAGGGAAGTTGGATTGGACCCCTGTGCGCGACCACGTGAAGCAATACGGTATGCGTAACTCAAACACCATGGCGATTGCGCCAACGGCGTCGACTGCAAACTTGGTTGGTTGTATTCCATGCGTCGAGCCTATCTACAAGAACATCTACGTGAAAAGTAATAAGGAAGGAGAGTTTGTGGTGGTGAACAAGTACTTGGTTGAAGACCTCAAACAGCGCGGTCTCTGGAGTCAGGGTATGTTGAATCGCATTAAGTATGCAGACGGCTCTTTGCAGGACATTCAGGAAGTGCCAATGGATTTGCGTGAGAAGTACAAGGAAGTGTTCGAGATAGATGGTCGCTGGCTCGTGAAGGCTGCTGCAGAACGTGGAAAGTGGATAGACCAGTCGCAGTCCTTGAACATCTTCTATTCAGGCACCTCTGGACGCGAATTGTCTGAAGTGTACTTCCTTGCGTGGAAAATGGGACTTAAAACCACGTATTACCTGCGTACGCTTGGCGTCTCGGGTGTTGAGAAGGCAACCGTCTCAACGGCAGAATTCGGCTCTACACACACTCGTAAGAGCGGTATCGTATCAGCCGCAATGACCTCTATTGAGACCCCAGAAGGCACCACAACCGTCACTGAGGTTGTCACGGAGCCGGTGCAGTCACTTGCGGTGCCGTCAGGTTTTAGCGCAGAAGAGTGGCAGGCGAAGATGGCGAGGGTGGCAGCGGGAGAAGAGGCAGGAGTGTGCGAGAGTTGCGAGTCGTAAGCGGGCTAAAAACGTCATCTCCTGCGTTGCTCGTTCCGGTGCTCCCTCACCGTAGTTTTCTACGGCTCGGTTCGCTCCTCACTCGCGCCTTGCATCTGAACATTTTTATCTCCGCTTAGAAGAAAGTAGAAAAATTGAAGTTCTCGAAATACCGGTATTTCGATGCGGTAGAATGTCTATATGAGTCTTGAAGGACAAAGAACTGAGCCAGAAGTGCGAGAACGAAATTGTGATGAACAACGCTACCAAGCGGCGCTTGCGCAGGCGCTCCGTCCTGAACTTAGTCTCAACGATGCCTTTATGGTCTGGGCGGACCCCGCAAATCCGGACACGAGTCCTGCAAAGAAGTTTCGAGATTATCTCGAGCAGGGTGGTACGTTTGATTTTTTAGCTCTCGATACGGAATCCCTTACCGCAACACTTAAAAAGCTTCGCATAGAACAGGCAGAGACGATGCATTGAAATACCGGTATTTGTGCGATATGAAAAAACCGCCGGCACTTTGGGTACCGGCGGTAGTCGTTTGTTCTTAGGCGCCGACGCGAGTGCAGAACAGCGTGTTCAGTTCAGTGAGGGAGTCCACGAGCACATCTGGGTTTGCGGCTTCGAGCGTCTCTCGAGAGTGATACCCGCTCGCAACCCCAATTGACGTGATGCCTGCTCGTTGTGCAGCGTGCACATCATGCGTCATATCGCCAACATACGACATGGTGCGCGGGGCGCGGAACCCAAGCAGTTTCTTGAGCGCGACACCTTTATCTGCGACATCGCCGATAACGTCATCGAAGAGTCGATCGAGCCGGTACTCCTCGAGTTCTCGTCGCAACTCAGAAAGCGGATGACTGCTCAGAATGATGTTCGAGCGACCTTCCGCTTTACGACGTGCGAAGTAGATTACCGCATCACCGTAGCAGACTGGGTGCGTGCCTGTGGCACGCACCTCCCGATAGATCTCGGTATACTCAGCTTGTACGGCAGGCTCGTCTTCTTCGACACCCATCTTTCGCAAGAGCGTAAAGGCACTTGAAGCCGAAACACCTTGCCACTCCTCGAAGGTGAGGGATGGGCGGTTGCGCATTTTCAGCATACGGATATTCGCTTGCCACACGGGCCGGCGATCGTCGCTGATAATGCCACTGTGGTCGGTCACGAGGATTTGCAGTTCGTCGAGAGAGCGCGTGTTCATGGCAATGCCCTTTTCTAGTTGGAACTACGATACTGTCTGCGATACTAACGCATCAAAGGATTCTGTGCGAGGTCAAGGTAGAATACCTCCATGAAGGAAGGTATGAGACCGGCAGAAAAGGAAAGCGCTTCCGATAAGGCTGAGTGCGTTGCATTCGAGCAAAAACTGGTAGCGCTTCAGCCAAAACTGCTCAGTATGGCGATGAAGCTGACGCGCAGGCTCGATAGAGCTGAAGACTTAGTACAGACGGCCCTTATGAAAGCGATACAGAATCGGAGTAGTTTTACACCAGGAACTAATCTAGGTGCTTGGGTACATGTCATTATGCGCAACGAATATCTAGATCAGGTTCGCAGAGATTCTCTCGCACGGCGTCATTTTCTTGAGGTTTTTGCACGTGAATCGGAAGCAGAATCGAATCCGTTTCCGTATAATCCAGATGTTTCTCGTGAGCTTCGTGAGCTTGAAGAAGCGCTTTCTAAACTTTCTGAACAAGAACGTGACGCAGTACTGCTTATAGGAACGGGACATGATTACCAGGAAGCATCGGACATTCTTAGTGTGCCTGTTGGTACGGTGAAGTCTTCAGTCAGTCGTGCACGGGCAAAACTGCGCACCCTTACTGGGCGTTCCGAGTAGGTTGGTAGAGTGGCGGTTTACGACACAAAACACGTGTCGTAGTTTTCATTTTCCCCAGGTTGCATCAGGTGCCTCGCCAAGGGAGAATGAGAGACCAACCCCGGGCTACGACCCGAATTATAGGTAACCACTTTTCGTACTATGCCAATTCAAAAAGGAGCTACTGCAGTTGATATCAACAAGCGCCGTATCATAAACGGTAAGGACGCTGATGTTATGCAACTCTATCCGATGCGTTACTCGTTTGCTTGGGAAGCGTACATGGCAGGGAACTCCAACCACTGGCTTCCAACGGAAATCAGTATGCAACGTGATATCGAGCAGTGGAAAAGCACCACCGTACTCACCCCTGACGAACGCCAGGCATTTGAAACGGTGCTCGGGTTCTTCACTACCGCAGACTCCATTGCCGCAAACAACGTCGTGCTCGCGCTCTATAAACACATTACCGCGCCTGAGTGCCGTATGTACTTACTTCGTCAAGGATACGAAGAGGCAATTCATACCCACGCGTACCAGTACATTGTAGAGTCGCTCGGCATGGATGAAAGTCGTATCTTCAACATGTATAGGGAAGTGGAGTCCATTTACAACAAGGACAACATGATTCTTGCATTGAACGAAGGAATTTTTGCTCCAGACTTTAAGACCGGTACCTTGGAGAGTGACCAGAAGTTTCTTGAGAACCTCTGCGTGTTCTCACTCATTATGGAAGGTATCTTCTTCTACTCTTCCTTTGCCGTTATGTTCGGCTTCCAGCGTCAAAATAAACTCACCGGTTCGGCTGAACAAATTCAGTACATCATGCGTGATGAGTCGCAACACCTGAACTTCGGCGTAAACATGATTAATGCGATTAAAGAAGATCAGCCAGAACTCTGGACCCCGGAATTCCAACAGCGCATTATTGATTTGGTGAAGCGTGCCGTAGTGCTCGAATATACGTTTGCCGCAGAAGTATTCCCGCGCGGTATCTTCGGTATGAATGCTGAAGGGTTCAAACAATACATTGAACACATTGCGGACCGTCGTCTGGAGCGCGTTAATCTCCCTGCGCAGTACAAGGTAGAAAATCCGTTTCCCTGGATGAGCGAAGCGGTTGACCTAAACAAGGAGAAGAACTTCTTTGAAACCAGAGTGACTGAATATAAAACAGGCGGTCAGTTGAGTTGGTAGGACGTAGTGTCTCTAAAGCACACGGCGTAAATCGGCCATGCCGACCGGTTTTATGAGATGATGGTTGAAACCAACTTCTTTTGCGCGTGCACGGTCTTCTTCTGAACTGTATCCGGTTAAGGCAATCAAGTTACCTTGGTATCCTTCCGCACGAATGGCACGAGCGACTGCGAAGCCATCGATGTCTGGAAGTCCGATGTCGAGCAGGACGCTGTCTGGCATGAGTTCGAACACACGTTCCATTGCATGAGTGCCGTCATAGGCATACTCGACCGAGTATCCTTTTAATTCGAGTAGGCGACCAATCGAGTATGCGGCAGCGTCGTTGTCATCAACTATAAGAACCAAACCACGTGAGGCGCTTTCGTTTTTTTCTTGCGTTAGTTTTTGTGTAGACACACGTTCTTGGTCTATAAGAAGGGGAAGTTCAACAATGAACGTACTGCCGTGGCCAATACCCTTGCTCTTGGCACGTACGTGTCCTGTATGCATTTCGGTAAGTTGACGTACTAACGCAAGACCAATACCAAGTCCTTTGCGCGAGCGAGCGCCCTGCTCAACCTGTGCGAACGGTTCAAATATGTGCTCAAGCATCTCTGGTGCGATACCAACGCCTGAGTCACTAACTTCAATGCGTGCAGTAGTGTTCTCCACAGAAAGGGTTACCGCAATACGGCCACCGACATCAGTGAATTTGCTCGCGTTTACCAGGAGATTCATAACAATTTGTTCAAGCCGGACGGAGTCACCGCATACCATGACAGGAGTTTCAGGCACCACGAGCGTAAGGGATTGAGTACGCTCCTTTAAGGTGTGTTGCCGTGATGCTGATGCTTTTTGTACAACCGCCGTAAGATTAACGACGCTTTCTTCAAAGGTGAGTCTATTCTTGTGCGCGCGCGAAACATCTAAGAGGTCGTCCAAGAGACGTCGTACGGTCAGCATGCAGCTCTCCATAAAATCAAGAGTCTCGCGATTTTCTTTGTCCTGTTCGCGCTCTTTGAGGAGATCAAGAGAGGCCATAATGGGCGCAAGCGGATTTCGGAGTTCGTGAGCGACTACTGCAATAAATTCATTCTTTGCCTCATCTTGTTCGGCAAGTTGGTCGAGCGCGGTGTGTAACGAGTCAATTTGCGTGGTTAGCAGCTTGCTCGCCACACGACGTTCCTCCTCGATGGTTACCACGATGAAGAAGATGATTGCCATGACGTTGAGGAATAGTTCCGTCTGCAATATCCGTTCCCCTAGTGTCGTATCGCCGATACCTATATACACTCCCGAAAGAGCGGTGACACTCATTAGTACTAATGACAGTGTTAGGAAGCGTGGCCCAAGACGCAAAGCTACCCAGAATAAGGGAAGAAAGAGTGCGTAGGTGAGTGAGATGCCACTAATTGCTACGTACTCTGTCCAGTAGAGGAAGTACGTAATCAGCGTAACGCCGCCGACCGTGGCTATAATTTCTGCTACCTGCGGAAAGGTGCGTGTGAAGTGCGGTTTTGCGAACCAGCGTAAAACGAACGGCGTCAGTATAAGAATTGAAAGCATAAGTCCGACCCACCACGAGAACCATGTAACGGTACTGGGGACGATGTCGAACCAGTCTGCGTTCAACCATCGAATGATAAGACCTGTGGTAGGTGGAATGATGGATACGGTGAGCGCAACGAGAATAATTGAGAACATGTCACGGCTCCGGCGTAAAATAGGGTCAACACCAATTCGTTTCAGAATAACCGTTCCGCTTACGGCCATGAGTGTGTAAGCCACGGGCATAAGAAGAAGAGAGAGAAGGGGTGCGCCATCCAGGAAATATCCCGTCAGTGCAGCAAGGTAGACGAATGGCCAGAGAAAGACACTTTCGAGAAATAGTCCACCTATAGCGATGCCGGCAGCAGGGAAGATGAGTGCAGGAGCGACAAGCAACGCGCCGCTAATGCGTGTTGCTGCCAGAAATGCCACAAACAGAAGAACACCGGCACGAGCCTGGCGTTTGCTAATGAGTCGAAGGACGGGCATACCGAAAATACGGAGTTCCTGAGATCTTTGAGTTTTTCTGCTGTCCTGCATGTGCCGACTATACCACCGCTGATGGATGACTGAAGTAATTGACCTAAACACAGAAACGAACTTCTTGAGACTAAAGTGACTCGGTACAGCAGAAAGGTAGGGCGTTGGTAGGAAAAAGAAGGTAGAAAGGAAAAACGGACCCTCGTGAGAGGGTCCGTTTTGCACACGTCCTCCTGGTCTACCAGGTGCGTGGCTTTATGGTGCGCCAGAGTTCATCTGTTGGAACTTGAGCGGTCACCGCCAGTTCTTGTGCAAGGCGCCTGAACTGTGAGAGATCAAGCGGTTTCTCGGAAGGTGTCGGGGTGCCGATGGGCGAGCTCAGGACCCGAGTAACATTTCGCACATCTTTTTGTATTTCGTAGCCGAGGATACACCCCACTCGCTCGCTTCCCAGGAGACTTTGTAATTGCTTCCATTTTTTCCCAGTAAACTCTGGTGTGAGATTTGCAATCCTAGGTAGGAGGTCCTCTAGCTTCATTTGGGGGTTTTTGAGACGCTCTTCGACAGCGATCTTAAGCGCCTCATCTGAAAAGATCTGCATTCCATGAACCATAATCGACTCCCTTCATGGTATGAAAGCTGGTACCACTTCTAGTTCTATACCGCCCAGATGATATGTCAACCCTGGTCGGCTATATGTGGCTTATTTACTATGTATTTTAATTATATATACTTGACATATTTTATTATCGATGTCGAGGTATTGACAAAATGAAGGCGGGATGATATCTTAGATGCATCGGGTTTCCCCGACTTTATGTCACCTATCTCAATAGCCCTTATGGGGCTGTTTGCTTTTTCAGGGGCCAACGCCTTTGAAATGGCATTCCCTCTGGTCTCCGCAAACGAGGTTTCTGTGTCTACCCACACTGAAATCGCGCTTGCCCAGCCGGAGTTCGCACGCGCTACTGCTGAGGAAGCTAAAACCTTTACGGTTAAGCTCACTTCATACAACGCAGTTCCTGAACAGACTGACGGCGATCCTATGACAACCGCTTCTGGTGCGTTCTCAAACCCAGAGGTTGTTGCCGCTCGCTCGGTCGACCTTAAGGGAGACCTTCCGTTCGGTACCGTTATTGCGCTCTCACGTGCTGGAGAAGACTCGGAGAACTGTCGCTTCGGTGCTGTTTCTCACCTCGTTGGTTACCGTGTTATTGCTGACTCTATGCATTCACGTAAGCGTGAGCAGGTGGACATCCTTCTTGATGCCGCGGACACGGTCCCGGTTCACGGAAAGGAAATCAATCCATCGCTCGCTATGGGTCTCTGTTCTGGAGTAACTATCCAGGTTGTCGGTTTTCTCGACATCAAGGATATTCCAGCGACACAAGAAGTACTTGCTGCCATTGTGACTGGAAACGCCATTGCGAAGCGCTAAATCAAAAAAGAAACCGCCCGGCCTGTAGGCCGGGCGGTTTCTTTGTACCTCTACTTAGTCGAAGAGGTTAATAAGGTACGTATCGATGTCGCGCTGGTCGAGGTCGTAGAAATTCTTTTCATCATCATGTAAATCGTCAGCGAGTTTACGTCCGACAAAGCGCCAGTGCCACGGCTCATACTGATAGTAGGTATTGCCCGCAGAATAGGAAAGAACGAAACCATATTTGTACGCATTCTTTTGTAACCAGGCATGTGCCTCGGTGGTTTGGAATCCGTCGAGGGCTCCGTTCGTTGCCATTGTTGAGAAATCAACCGCAGTACCAAGTTGGTGTTCGGAGTAGCCTTGGTCAGCAGAGAACGCATTTGCGCCGGAGCCGTACGTGACGTTGTATCCTGACTTCAATACCTTTTGCTCATCAAAAGAGCGATAGCCGGACACGATGGTGATATCAACGTCATTTTTGCGAGCGGCATCAAGCATCAACTTCAAGTATTTGTAGGCTTGGCGTTGGAAATACTCATCATCAGCATCAGAAATATATTCTTGCGCTATTTGGGTCAACTGCGCAGGGGCGTAGTTCTCACTCAAGAAAAAAACCTTTGAATACTTTGCGAGTAGTTCTGAGTCGGTACGAGTAAGTTTACGTAAATCGTCGTACTTATCATCAAGGTCATCGAGTTCTTGCTCTAGATTGTCATTGTCGCGACGAGTAGAATCAAGTGCTTCCGTGAGGTCACTGTTATCGTTTTGGAGGGTTGCAAGTTGTTCGGAAAGTTCGTTCGCACGAGCAACGCTTTGTTCGAGCGCGGTGCGTGTTTTAGTGAGTTCGAATACACCATAGGTACCGGCTCCAAGTAATAGCACAATAACGATAAGGAGTACGGGGCGCATAAAAGATGCTGACGCCATGATAAGGCGATAATACCACGACGCTCAGGTTCCGGGGTGAGTGGTAGCCCACTCCGTTCGGTCATACGCCGTTCGTTCAAACGGGGTTGCGGGTCGTGCCTTGGCGAGCGCTTTCTTTGAAGCTATGGGAATGTGTGGCATATCTGCAAGTGCGTACGCTATAGGCCACAACTCTTCTTCAGTAGCTATCCACGCTGTTCCAAAGCGGTTCATATTCATTGGCTTTGAGTACGCACACATCGTTTTTTTTCCGGTAGTAGTGAGAAAATATTCATGAAAATAGGAAAGCGCGAGTTCGCGGACGGTCTTATAGAGTGGATCTCGATACCGTAAAACGGCATGATTCGTTTTTGAAAGAGCACCCCAGAGCCCATCTTGTTTAAATAGAGTGACCGCGTGGTCCTCATCACCCTCGAGTGTTTTGAAATTTATAATGAGAGGTGTCTGGCCGTGTAGTTTTAAAGCGGCAGCGGCAAGCAGGGCGCCCTCAAGACAGTGGGCTTTTTTATGACGCAGTACCAAACGTGGAGAGAAGCAGGTCTCGCCGTTTTTTTCATGATTTATCGGGAGCGCATCAAGAAAATCCTGTATTTTTTGTGGCGTCGCGAGTGCGTAGAGTGGTGCCAGCAGTTCTCCTTCCTCATCAGTCATGTGGTATCAAGATACCACCAATATTCGTCATGTTTTCTCATCCTGAAAGTCATATATACTATGACTACTATGTCCCGGTATTTCCCGCTTGTACTCCTTTTGGTACTCCTACTTCCTGTAGGCGCATTTGCACAAACCGCAACCACAACGGTAGCGACAACAACTCCAGCGCTTGAACTAGCTGGTTGGATACCGTATTGGCGGGTGAGTGAGGGAACACGAGACGCACGTACACATTTGGAGGTACTCGACGTACTGCACCCGTTTGCTTTCTCAGTACAAGCAGATGGAAAGATAAAAGACCTTGCCGGCCTCACAAAGTATTTATGGACAAAATTGTTCCGCGACGCACGCGCACAAGGTGTGCTTGTTGTGCCAACCGTTATGTGGAGTGACACGAACGCGATGAGCGACATTCTCTTGGACCCTGCAAAACGTGCGCTCCACGTTTCCCGCATTGTTGCGTTGGTGAAAAAAGGGAAGTATGACGGTATTGATATCGACTACGAAGGAAAACGCGCTTCTACAAAAGACGCGTATTCAGCGTTTCTTGGTGAATTGAAGACGGCACTCGGTGACAAATTACTTTCCTGTACCATCGAAGCCCGCACGCCACCAGAGTCTTTGTACCTGCCAGCGCTCCTTCCGGCGACTATGGAGTACGCGAATGACTACGGTAAGTTGAATGAATACTGTGATCGCGTAAATATCATGGCGTACGACCAGCAACGTGCTGACATTCTTCTTAACAAAGCGCGTACCGGCATGCCGTATTACCCGGTTGCTGACGTGGCGTGGGTTCGTAAAGTTGTCGAACTTGCACTGAAGGATATTGCTCCCGAGAAACTGGTGCTTTCGGTTCCGACCTACGGCAGAGAAGTTTCACTTACGGTGGCACCGGATTGGTACAAGAGCTATTCGTCACTCTGGTCTGTTTCGCAAGAATACGCACTTGATACTGCTAAGGAGTATGGCGTGACCCCCGTGCGTAATAGTGCCGAGGAGCAAAGCTTCTCCTACGTACCAAAAGATTCAGTATTCAGTACACTCTTTTCGTCTGGCACCGGTGACGTTGCATCGCGTGCACTCGCGTACGCGAGCGCGACGGGCAAAACGGTTTCCGTAAATCTCGTGTGGTGGAGTGATGCAGAGGCGATTGCAACAAAGGTGGCGCTTGCTAAAGAATTAGGACTTCGTGGTATCTCTTTGTTTAAGATAGATGGGGCAGAAGACCCGGCAATCTGGGAATTGTTTTAGCAGTGTATGAGGAAGGGAAAATTTGTACCCGGAGACTTCCGGTTGAAAGTAAAACGCTCTACCGCAGGACTCGGTCTGTTTGCCCTTGAAGAAATTCCGAAAGGCGCCTGCATCATCGAGTATGTCGGGCGCACTATTTCAAAAGCAGAAGAATACACAAGCAACAGTAAGTATTTATTTGAGATACATAGTAGGCGAACTATAGACGGTACCGCTCGTACCAACACTGCTCGCTACATCAATCACTCATGTCGTCCAAATGCGGAGCCAGAAATACGCAAGGGACGAGTTTTTATCATGGCGCGCCGTACTATTCATTCGGGTGAAGAAATTGCGTATGACTATGGCAAGGATTATTTTAATGACCACATTAAGCCGTACGGGTGTCGATGCGCAAAGCATAAAAAAATGTAGAGAAGGCGCTCGAACTCAGAAGAATTCGAGCGCCCAGAGGTCAGTGTTCTGTCTCGTTCGGTATAAGCTCTGTCCAGCGCCGGAGTAGAGACTGGGTCTCTTTTTTGCGTGTAGGAGTGCCACACGGTGAGTAGGGAACAAAGCCAAGCTTTGCAAGCGGAAGTTCGCTCGCGGTTTGGACAATCTTACGTCCTTCGGAATACGAGCCGAAGACTTGTCCCAAGAGATGATCATCGCTCGTGCCAATGATCGTTAAGCGTTTCGTAATGACGAGGTCTGCCCAAAACGGGCACACGAGCGCGAGTACTGCGCACCTGCGTTTACGCAATTAGCTATAGCCATCCTCGGTTCTCCCCAAGGTTCAAAGAACTATTCTTGGGGTTATACGCCCTTTGCGCCACACATGCAAGGGTACAAGCTACAGGACGAAGAACCAGAACAGAAGTGCTAGCACGATGCGGTACCAGCCAAAGGGCGTAAAAGAGTAGCGCTTCACAAATGCCATCGCCGCTTTCACTGTTAGGAGTGCGACAAAGAATGCAACGAGGAATCCGACACTAAGGAGCACTGCATTGTTTTGAGCAAGAGCGTCAGGGGTTTTAAGGAGATCGTACGCTGTTGCCGCGAGCATGGTGGGAACCGCAAGTAAGAACGAAAATTTGAAAACAGTTGCGCGCGGAAGTTTCATCAAAAGACCTCCCATGACCGTTGCGCCGGAACGAGAAACCCCTGGTATAAGTGCAAGTGACTGTGCAAGTCCTATAAGGAAGGATTGCTTGAGTGATACTGATTCTATCGCCAGCTCGGTAGCGGAGTCGGTACGTACGCTCCGTTCGATGAGAATAATAAGTACGCCACCGATGAACAATGCAACAACAACTATAAATGGATTGCCGAGTAGAACATCTTTGACAATACGATAGAGCGTGAAGCCGATGAAGGCAGTTGGAAGAAATGCAACAACAAGACGAACTAGTACCTGGCGATTAAGAAATTCGCGCCAAAAGAGTACCACTACCGCAAGTATGGAACCCAGCTGTATTGCTATCTCAAAGCTTTTTACTGCCTCTGTTTGAGCAATGCCAAGGAGCGTGCTCGCAAGAACGAGGTGACCGGTTGAGGAAATCGGTAGGAACTCAGTCAGCCCCTCAAGCGCACCAAGAAAGACGCTATCAAAAAAGGTCATGTGTGCACATCATAACGCACAGAAACGGCGACGCCATTGGCGTCGCCGTTTCTGTAAGAGAACACCGCTTCTTACATTGCGTGACCGCAGGTGCAAGGTGAGCCGTCTTCTTTCATTGCGGAGCAAGAAGCTCCTGCATCGTGTTCGTGCTGACACATGTCGCACGTGTTCTTCATCTCGTCCATAGTTTCGTCGTTAACTGCTAGAACGCACGTAAAAAGTATAGCAATGGATTTTTCGGTAAGGAGGAGATGGTGGATAACTTCCAAAGGGGAAACCGCTCGAATTAGTCCTCGAGCGGCTTCTCTTCTGAAGGGACGGGGAAAATGAAGTCAGCTAGTTTCTTGCGGTCGTAAGGCCTGAAAGCGACACCTTTGAAAGGAGTCACTGACGCACCAGTAGACTCACTGTTGCGGGGGAAACAGCGCACATAGTCTGCAGCAATTTCCCGAGCACTTTTGGGCTCAAGGTTTTCATCGAAGCCATGTTGTTCGATGAATTCCCAGATTTCTTCGTCCGTCCTTCGGTGGGGGATACCACACATTGGAAGGTACTCCTTTCTGTAACTATTATGGAATATTGGAATAACGTGTCAAGTGTCTTAGGGACGGTAGCAGGTGCGACAACGTACTTCATATATACCAGTGTCGCCAACCGCGACTTGTGCAGTATCAGCTCCGAGTCGTTGCGTAAAGTGCGCTTCATCAGCACCACAACGCATGCAAACGGCTGAGAGTTTTTCTACACTGTCTGCAATCGCCATAAGGCCAGGCATAGGACCAAAGGGTTCTTCAGAAAAATCAGTATCAAGTCCCGCTACGATAATGCGCAGTGGTTCACTACGTGCTTCACGAATGAGTGAACGAAGTTCGCGCCCAAGCCACCCAAGACTGTCAGTCAGTGGGGTATCGAGCGGGAAAAATTGTGCCTCGTCTATGGCAAGGACATCAAAGTCGCGAGCGCTTATTGCGTGCCGAAAGGTTTCAAGCGATGTAATAAGGCGTGCATCAAGTTTTGCAGTAATGCGAGTCGTTCCATCATCACACACTTCACGCGATGCGATGAAGTTTTCGGTACGGCTATCTTGTGCTGGCTTTAAAATCAAAATGCGTTTCTTTGCGTACTTTGCTCGATGTAATTTTGCGATGAGTCGCTCGGTTTTCCCAGAGAACATCGGTCCGGCAATAACTTCGAGGCGTGAGGGCATGTACTTCGTATGATACCCGATAGAGAGAGGATATAAAAAATCACGGCGCCCTGGGCGCCGTGATTTTTGCTACTTACGCTTGCGACGCTTTGCTGCGCGCTCGGCGAGCATTGCCATTTTTGTGGCAATACGCTTCTTCGTCTTGTGAGGACGCTTGCGTATTTTCTTTGGGCTCACTCCGTGACTGTTTGCGGCCATAGGTTCAATGCAAATGGATAAGTGTTAGCACAATACTACATATTGACTCGCTTGTAGAGAGGCAGAGGGGACTATCGTTGTTCGGCACGCAGTTTGGTGGGAAGCCAGTCCATGAAGCGCTTACGGTGCAGTTCAAGCGACCACGCGTCTTCTTTCTTAAAGAGTTCAGGGTAGGTAACTCGGAATTGTTTCAGATAGGAGAGTGAGGCCGGCGGGAATATCCCGGGCAAATCCTCGTTGTATGCCTTCAGGAATCCAGCGATAGTGAGCTTCTTCTCGCTGCGTTCCTTGTCTAAGTCAGGAAGTTTGATTGCGTGATAATACCACGTAATGGGCTTAGTATCAATTTCTAGTTCTTAGTCACAAGTGTAGATGGAATGGTTGCTCGGTAGACATCGTTGCCTGCCAAATACTTTTTGGCTAAAATATAGTCATGAAAAAGAATGTACTTATCGGCGTAGTAGCGTTTGGTGGATTATTGCTCATCGCCTTACTTTTACCGAATACCAAAAACCCTGAGGAACTCACGAAGGTAGATACTAATACACCAGAGATACCAAGTATTCCTGGAGATTTGTTAGTTTTTCCTATATATCCCAATGCGAAAGTGGAAAGTGTAAACGATACTGATGGAAGCACGGCACGCGACGTTTCGGTCAGTCTTAGTACACTCGACAGCAAGGACGCTATCTATACGTGGTACCGTACTGCACTCAGCAGTAATGGTTGGTCAATAAAGAGTGATAAAAATGTAGCTGGGTATCAAATTATCCAGGCGGAGAATAGCAACCTCTATACCTCTCTACAGGTTGGAAGTGGTACGAAAGACGGAGAACTTCTGATTAGTCAGCATCTGAAGGTGCGGAAATAAAAATCTAACTGGTCTCTGCGACCAGGACCATGGAGTATCATTTCTCTCCCTCGCATAAAAGTTCGTCACCTCTGAATCCGACCAGGACCGCGAGTACGCTTCTCGAACCTTACAGGTTCTGTACACGTTGCGGATATTTCAGTGTGCTTCGCTTCGGAACTATGCTCGCAACATCTTCGAGTCCTGGCCGTAACGCGCCCCACGCGTTACTTCGCAAAGAAAGCGAAAGACCCCTTTTGGGGTCTTTCGTCTGGCTCCCACTCGTGGACGAGTTCAGAACTGCTAACTGGGTTGGCATTAAGAGTGAGTTAGAGTTCAGCGGGATACTAAGTATGTTTCCTATCTATGATGTTTCCCAATAGCGACTATGTTGAATG
>Ga0163151_10001526_pt1 | contig 38526 bp, 37 predicted proteins | sample OliLakLV19MP5IB2_FD_145596 | JGI IMG/M metagenome (GOLD analysis project Ga0163151, IMG submission 145596) | Freshwater microbial mat bacterial communities from Lake Vanda, McMurdo Dry Valleys, Antarctica - Oligotrophic Lake LV.19.MP5.IB-2 | ecosystem: Environmental > Aquatic > Freshwater >... | reverse complement strand
GGTAAGGCTACGGTACGCCCAAAGATGCTGATCGCGGCTTCGGCGATCGGCTTCTATGGCGACCGTGGGGTCGACCAGTTGGATGAGATGTCGAAGCCCGGCACCGGTTTTCTTCCAGAAGTTTGCGTGGAGTGGGAACAGGCAGCGATGGAGGCTCGCAAACTAGGCATGCGCGTCGTCCTGTTGCGTATCGGTATCGTTTTGCACGAAAGCGGTGGCGCTCTGAAGACAATGTTGCCGTTCTTCCGTATGGGACTCGGAGGTCCGGTCGGTAACGGGTGCCAGTGGATGTCATGGATCTATCGCGATGACTTGGTCGCGATGCTGCTCTGGGCACTTGAGAATGATAGCGTTTCGGGTGCGATCAACGGAGTCGCCCCGGAACCTGTCCGCAATGTCGATTTCGGCCACGCTTTGGGAGAAGTTTTGAATCGTCCGGCGGTTTTGCCTGCGCCGGAATTCGCGCTGCGGCTTCTCTATGGTGAGATGGCAAGTGTGGTGCTAGCCTCCCAAAAAGTGTATCCACGCGTCCCCATAGCCAAGGCTTTTGTATTTCAGTATCCGGAGTTGAAGGGTGCCCTGCGAGCGTCTGTTGCATGATTCTGACGAGCCTGCAGAGCCCGGTGTTGAAGAAGATCCGCAAGGCGATTGCTCAAGGTGGCTTGACGGACGATGGCTTGGCTGTCACTGAGGGTCTGAACTTGGTGTTCGAGGCAATGCAAAGCGGCTGCAGGATCGAACGCGTGTTAGCAGTGGAAGGCCTCGAGGTGGACGAAGAATTAGGCGAGGTCACTGAGGTTTCCGCGGCGATTTTCCGCGAGATCAAAGGCACCGAGCACAGCCAGGGTATCCTCGCGTTGGTGGAGGCCCCGATTTGGACACTGCGTCAGGTCGAGAAGAACTTGGTTTTAGTGCTAGACGGCATCCAGGACCCTGGCAACGCGGGCACCATCATTCGCACGGCGGAGGCCTTTGGAGCGACCGCCGTGGTGATGTTGAAGGGCTGCGTCGATCCGTGGAATCCGAAGTGCCTGAGGGCTTCCGCCGGGTCGCTTTTCCGTATGCCGGTAGTGGCGGGTGTTTCGGATCTGACGGAGTTGTCCGATCTGGCCTGGTACGAAGCAAGTGGGCGCGGCGATACTACTATTGATGTCGTTGATTGGAGCAAACCCTCTTTGGTGGTGATTGGGAACGAAGGCAGGGGTGTGAGTCCTGAAGTGGCCGCTTTGTGCCAGGCGGTGAGGATTCCTACTTTGAACGTGGAATCCCTGAATGCCTCGGTGGCGGCTGCTGTTATCCTGTACGAAGCGCTGCGGTCGAAGCGGAATACTCTTATTGGTTCTTAAGAGAATGACCTTCTATCTTTACCGAATTGATAGGTCCTGTGGGAACAGTGGGTAAGCTGGTAACTGGCTTTTTATCGGTTGTTTGAGAGAAACAGCTTCTGTTGGATTAGGTGTTGTAGAACCCCCACGGAGTAAGGATTTCTCTTTACCCGCACAGGGGTGCACAGTGAGAAAAGGCGATGGTGTGTGGATATCAATCGGTTCTGAAGGACTTAGCCGTTGGAAAGACCGTTGAATCCTGTTTGGTAGCGCCCTTTGTTCGCCCTTGTCGACGGGGTGTGAGTGAGGTGTGGATATCTACGACGATAGTAGAAGGTTCATTGAGGATCCTATGTGGAAAGCGGCTTTCGCCTGTGAAGGTCCAAGCCGCTTGCGACGTTAGGCGCGGGGCGCGCGCAGGTGTTTGTTAAAGAACCCGACCGTTCGTGACCAGGCATCACAAGCTGATTCGGCGTTGTAGGCGGCACCGGTATCGTTATGAAATGCGTGACCGACACCCTGATAGATGTTGATGCCGAATGCCTTCTGGCGGGTGATCATTTCGGTGATGATCGGAGCCATACGGAGAGTGAGTGCACGGTCGGTTTCGGCGTATATAGCCAGTACCGGGGTCTGTATTGTGGCGAGAGCCTCCACCGTTGGAGGTGCCCCGTAGAAGGGAACAGCGGCTTTGAGTTCAGGGACGTTGACGATGAGGTCCCAAGTATTGCCGCCACCGGCACAGAATCCGAAAACGCCGATGCGGTCGAATACGACACGGTCGCTGTTCTTCAGATAGTCAAGCGCTGCGATGAGGTCCAGGCGGCGTTATTCGACGGTCGTCCTGCCATAGGCTGCGGTTTGCTGTGTTGGTTCCGGGAAAGCCTGAACACCACCTTGCCGGGAGAGGAGATCGACTCCGACAGCCACAAATCCGGCGCGCGCGGTGCGACGGGTGACGTCGCGTATGTGTTCGACCAATCCTCGGTTCTCGTGAATCACGATGACCCCGGGCTGGGGTTCGGTCATATCTTTGGGATATGCGAGATGCGCCATCAGCTTCGCACCATCGCTGGCTATGAATTCGACATCCTGTACAACGATGTCTTCGGCGTCGACCGGGACCTTGATGCCAGCGGGACAGGGGCTGGGCTGGGCCTTTAGTTCTTCGAATCCGCCAAGGGCGACTGTGGCGGCGGCCATGCTGCCGGTATACTTGGCAACACGCTTCCATAACTCCCGGCGCCCGAAAGCGCCATCGACATACAGGTGAACCAGTTGGTGTACCGGATCGTCATTTTCGTACATGGGTTTAGACCTCCTAGGAATACGTGATACGAATCCTATCACAAGGAGATGATGGCGGGAAGGCTAGGTGTGGCAAAAATTACGAAGAAGAGACCCGAACCCTTTTGTACTACTTAAAACCCCTAAGGGCGCCGGAGAGGGTTGCTTCAGGGGTCTTAATGAGGTTAGTCTCGCTTTGGTGGGAGTTGACCTCCCCGGCTTAATTCCAATCTTAGTATATGAGATTTGGAATTGCAAGACCTTTTTACAGAATTTCACAGATCGAAACATTAAGAAACGTTAGCGTGCCCAACTTCGTCTCTTTCGGAGAGACCCTTCAAGGGGTTACAATGAAAACTGGAGATTCAGCCAATGCTTACCGGCTCCACCCCACGCGTTCCGGCGGCCTCTACCAAAGATAGCCTGACGACTGTAGCAGATGCCGATGGTCTTAGTTTAGAAGGCCTTACACCGGAATTTCTGATTCAAGCTTTGCGGTTGATGGTCACAAGCCGCCGCATTGACGATCGTGAGATTCTTCTCAAGCGACAGAATCGCGTTTACTTTCAAGTGAGTGCGGCCGGTCACGAAGCGATCCAAGTCGCTACCGGATTGCACATTCGTGCTGGGAAAGATTGGTTGTACCCCTACTATCGGGATCGCGCCTTGTGTCTTACCCTTGGTGTTTCCGCCCACGACATGCTTTTGGGATCGGTCGGCGCAGCCGATGACCCGGCCTCCGGCGGACGCCAAATGCCCTCTCATTGGAGTTCTCCAAATCTTCATATAGTCACAGCTTCTTCACCGACGGGTACGCAGTTTGTCCAAGCCATGGGCTGCGCATCTGGAGGACGCTACATTGAACCCTCCTCAGACGAAGTCACTGTAGTCTGCACCGGCGACGGGGCCACCAGCGAAGGCGAGTTTTGGGAGATGATGAACATCCTCTGCCTGGAAAAGCTGCCCGTGCTGGTTTTAGTGGAAGACAACAACTACGCGATTTCTGTCCCGGTGGAACGGCAAACGGCCGGCGGTAGTATTTCCGCTCTGTTAGCGGGATTTCCAAACCTCCTACGGATCGAGGTGGATGGCACCGATTTCCTTCGGTCCTACAGCGCGGTTGGACGTGCGATGGAGCACATACGCTCCGGTCGCGGACCAGCCATCGTCCATGCTCACTGCATCCGCCCCTATTCTCATTCCCTGTCCGACGACGAAGTTCTGTACAAATCGGCGGCCGAGCGCAAGGCGGAAGCCGCGCGGGATCCGCTTTCCACCTTTCCGGATTTTCTGATGGCCAACGGCCTCCTGCATCCGGCTACTTGGTCGCGTTTGAATCGCGAGATTGAGGCCGAAGTGCAGGACGCGTCCGACCGCGTGCTGAAGGCTATTCCAGCTCCTGCTGCTTCGGTGATGCAGTATCTCTATTCGGAAAGCATCGACCCGACGTCGAATGATTTCGATACGCCCGCCCGGTCGAGCGGCGATCCGCGGACGATGGTGGATTCGATCAACCTGACGCTGCATGAAGAGATGCAACGGGACCCCCGGGTAGTGGTCTTCGGTGAGGATGTCGCGGACTGCAGCCGTGAAGAAGTCTTGAAGGAAGTGAAAGGCAAGGGAGGCGTCTTCAAGGCGACCCACGGCCTGCAATCGCGCTTCGGTTCGCGCCGCTGCTTCAATTCGACTTTGGCCGAGGCTGCCATTCTTGGCCGGTCGATCGGTATGGCTACACGTGGGTTGAAGCCGGTAGCGGAAATCCAGTTCTTCGATTACATCTGGCCCGCAATGATGCAGATCCGTGACGAGATGGCGACGATGCGTTGGCGCTCGAACAACGCATTTTCCTGCCCGGCGGTGATCCGCGTGCCGATCGGCGGATACCTCACTGGCGGCGCGGTTTACCACTCGCAGTGCGGCGAGTCGATCTTCACCCACATTCCTGGTTTGCGCGTCGTGTTCCCTTCGAATTCTCAGGATGCCTGTGGTCTGTTACGGACAGCGATCCGATGCGACGATCCTGTGCTGTTTCTCGAACACAAGAGGTTGTATCGTGAGCTCTACAATCGGGCACCGCATCCCGGGCCTGAGTATTTGATCCCCTTCGGCAAGGCGCGGTTGGTGAAGCCCGGCAAAAGCTTGACGATTGTGACGTATGGTGCGCTGGTGCAGAAGTCTCTGCAGGCGGCGACGCTGATTGAGCAGAAGAGTCCGGACACATCGATCGAGATTCTCGATCTGCGGACATTGGCACCTTACGACTGGGAAGCGATCCGTCTGTCGGTGACCAAAACCAATCGAGTAATGATCACGCATGAAGACACGATTTCATGGGGATATGGAGCTGAACTCGCCGCCCGCATCGCTGACGAACTGTTTACAGAACTGGATGCGCCGGTGGGGCGTGTGGCGGCGAAAGACACTTGGGTGGCCTATCATCCGACGCTCGAAAACGAGATCCTGCCGCAGATCGACGATCTGGTGAGGGAAGCGGAGCGGCTTCTGGCGTTCTAGTGGTTCGTCGTCCAGATCTTGGCGATCAGCGGCGAACCCATTTCTGCACTGAAGTGCAGCATGTCGGTGAACTGATTGCTGTCGCCAGTCGAATCGGTGGGAGCTGAAAGATCGACCAAAGGGGCGATTTTCGCCAAGTTTTTTCTCATAGATGCGTATTCTTCACCCAACCCGAACTGGGAGATCAAACGTGTGGCGTCGTCATGTTGCGGCAGAATCACAAATTGCAGTCGTGTCCCGTTGGCGTGAGAGTGTTCTGAGAGTTCGTGCAGGCGCGTCTTGTAGCGTACAGGATTTCGCCAGTTCCGCAACGACGCGGAATAGGTTTCGACACCTTTGTCCCAAACCATCTTTTTGCTCATGCGATCCAGTTGAAACTCATCGGAAACTACGAAGCCTAAACGCTCACGGTAGGCCTGGAGTGAGGCGTCGATGACATTGCGGTTTGAAAAGTAGAGCATCGGGTTTTGCTGGATCGTGCGGACTGTGGCAATTTCGCTGCCGACGCGGAAGTCGTTATAGGCATCGAAAGAAACGCCAATAGTGACCGAGCGCAGTTTGGTCTTTTCCGCCGCCAGCCAGTAGGCGTCGACCGTGGTTTCGAGGGTACCGCCGGGGATGGCCAGATTCGCGATGTCCTGCCCGGTATGTTGTTTGATGCGCTCGGGATGGAACAAATCCATGCGCGAGTCTCCCAACACGATGTCCGGCAACGGGTTGCTTTCGTACTTCGTGAAGCGGAAGAACGCGGGATTGACCGGTGCGGCATAGTTTGCGCGGACCGTTGCGCTGGTGATGTTGAGCGGCAAGTGAAAGAGATCGTAGGGATCGGCGATCAGGACGAGTATGCAATGCAGGAGCGGCAACACCATCAGCGGTGCCAGCCGAACGGTGAGGTCGCGTAGGAAGTCAGCGCGATCCTGTTTTGCCTGATCGGCCGGGACCTCAGAACTGGAAATAGATGAATTGGCGGACACTGTTGAAGGCTCCAAAGATAACGATTCCGATCATTGTGGCGTAGTAGACAGCCCAGCGGGTGGGGCGTGGCAGTTCCAGCAATCGATTCAGACCACCGGCGCGCCGTAGTGCTGCTTCCGCCACCGTCAGGGCCACGATGCATACGATTGCGGTGAAGAATTCCTTTGTGGGACGGTTTAGCATGACATTCGCTCGAATGTAGCCGAGGTCGTTCAAATGGGACGGTAACGTCAGCAAGTCGCGGCCGAGTCCGTTTACCACCAGTAGGGCTTCGCTGAGGTTCTTGGCTCGGAAAAAGATCCAGGCGAAAGAAATCGCGGTGAAGGTTACGATGCCGCCGATGACTTGGCGCAAGATGCCGGATCGGGTGGTTGCACGATCTTTTTGCGTGGACGGAACCCATCCGGTGACTTGTTCGAAGACAAGGTAGAGGCCGTTTAGTCCGCCCCAGATGACGTAGGTCCAACTGGCGCCGTGCCACAATCCGCTTACCAGAAAAGTCACGAGGAGATTGACGTAGCGCCGAACGCCCGGCGAACGGCTGCCGCCTAGTGGGATGTAGACGTAGTCGCGGAACCAGGTGGAAAGCGAGATATGCCATCGGCGCCAGAATTCTCCGACCGAGGTGCTGAAGTATGGCATGTCGAAGTTCTTCATCAGCTTGAAACCCATGACTTGGGCGCTGCCGAGCGCGACATCGGAGTAGCCGGAGAAGTCGCAGTAGATCTGGATTGCGAAGAAGAATGTGGCGATGATGTAAGAGATGCCGGGCCAACCTGCGGGGCTATCGTAGACGGTGTCGACAAATGGCGAGAGGCGGTCCGCGACGGCGACTTTCTTGAGCAAGCCCCAGCCCATGAGCAGCAATCCCTGACGGACGTTGGTCGTGTCATAGCGATGCCATTGGTGGAACTGGTGCAGGATGTTTTGCGGCCGCTCGATGGGCCCTGCGACCAGTTGCGGATAGAACATCACGTAGAGCGCAAAGATGCCGAGGTGGCGTTCCGCGGGCTGGTTCCGGCGGTAGACTTCGATGGTGTAGCTCAAGGATTGAAAGGTATGGAAGGAGAGTCCGATGGGCAACAGCATACTGAGGTCGGGTATCGACCAGTTGACGCCGAGCGGGATGGCGAGATCGTGGGCGGTATGGTTGAGGAAATTGTAGTACTTGAAAATCGCCAGAACCCCGACGTTGGCGACGATACTGGCGATGAGCCAGAAGCGCCGGGATTGTCCTTCTGATCGCTCAATCTTCAATCCAGCGGCATAATCGACAACGATGGTGAAGGCCAGGATCAGGATGTAGACAGGCCGGAAGACCATGTAGAAATAGCAACTGGCAAGCAGGATCCACATCCAGCGAAAGCGGGGGTGTAGAAGATAGTATCCGGCGGTGACCAGAGGAAAGAAGACGAGAAAGTCTACGGAATTGAACAGCATTTTGTCAAGGACGAAGCTGTTCCAGTATGGGCTTTGGAAGTGAGCCCGGTGGCGCTGCCGAGTGTACTAATGGGGCTAGTACCTGGCTGGACGTCAAGTTACGAGGGCGGGTGTGATTTGTGGAATGATGTTAGGTGGATCGGGGGGGTCCAGTTTCAATGGCAAAGAAGTTGCGGTGGGGAGTTTTGGGTGTCTCGAATTTTGCGGTGCGGAAGGTGATTCCGGCGTTTGCTGGTTGTGAGGATTCGGTTCTCGTGGCGATTGCCTCGCGAGAGCTGGGTAAGGCGCGAACGGCGTCGCAGGAGTTGGGCATCGAGAAGGCCTATGGTTCTTACGAGGATTTGTTGGCGGATCCAGAGATCGATGTTATTTACAACCCGTTGCCGAATCATTTGCATGTTCCCTGGACGATCCGCGCGGCCGAGGCAGGCAAACATGTGCTCTGTGAGAAGCCGATTGCTGTTTCGACCGCGGAATTGCGCGATTTGATTGCGGCTCGCGATCGTTGTGGCGTACGGATCGCTGAGGCTGTGATGGTTCGGTTTCATCCGCAGTGGCTGCGGGTGATCGAGTTGGTTCGGGGAGGTTCGATCGGTGAGGTGCGCGCTGTCTCCACGATGTTCAGCTATTTCAATCGAAAGGCGGAGAACGTTCGGAATGTATTGGCCTATGGAGGTGGTGGGTTGTATGACATTGGGTGTTACGCGATCCATGTTTCGCGATGGTTGTTTGGTAGCGAACCGGTAGGTGTTTGTGGCGCGTTGTCGAGAGATCCGGGTTTTCAGGTGGATCGTTTAGCGAGCGGATTGCTTGAGTTTCCTGAAGGACAAGCGGTTTTCGTTTGTGGCACCCAGATGGTTCCCTATCAGCGTGTGCAGATCTTTGGAACCGGGGGCCGAATTGAAGTGGAGATTCCGTTCAACGCATTGCCAGGTGAGGGCATGCGGATTTTCATCGACGATGGTTCCGATGTGAAGGGTAGTGGCATTCGTGAAGAGCGTGGGGTGGCTTGCGACCAATATACGTTGGAGCTGGACGGGTTCTCTCGAGCTGTGAAGGGAGAGATGGCGTTGGTGAATTCTCTGGAAGAGTCGTTTGGGAATACGGCTGTAATAGAAGCGATGTTTGCGTCGGCGGAGAGTGGGCGTCGGGTGGTGCCGGTGTCGCTGTGAAGTTTGTTTGGTCCAGCGATGCATCGGTTCTGGTTCGTAGCGAGCGGGCTTTGGGGTTATTTCGTGGATTGCGGCAGCGCGAGTTGGATGGCGTTACGGGGTTGTCTCCGGCGCGAGAATCCGTTATGGTTCGATTCGATCCGTTGATCCTTCGGCACGAAGATGTGAAATGCTGGATACAGTCTGTGGGTGATGTATGTTTCGTGGAAGAGGGAAAGTTGGTTGAGATTCTAACCTTATATAACGGGGATGATCTGGAGGAGTTGGCTTCTGTCTGCAGGATGAGTACTAGTGAAGTAGTATCGAGGCACTGCGGGCGTGACTACGATGCTTGGTTTCTCGGTTTTGTTCCTGGATTTGCTTACCTTGGGGAAGTAGATGAGACGATTTCGGCTCCGAGGCGGGCGGTGCCGCGGGTTCTGGTTCCCGCCGGGAGTGTGGGAATTGCTGGTAGGCAAACGGGGGTCTATCCGAGGGCTACTCCCGGTGGGTGGAATTTGATTGGTCGAACTGACGAGATAATGTTCGATGGTTCGAGTGGAAAGTCGTTGATTGAGCCGGGAGACCGTGTGAGGTTTGTGCCGTTGTGATTCGTGTGTTATCAGTGGGTTGGATGACCACCGTGCAGGATTTGGGGCGTCCTGGGTTTAGCCACTTGGGTGTGTCAGCGGCTGGGGCGGCGGATCCGGTGTCGTTTCGAGTGGCGAATCGATTGGTAGGGAATGCAGAGACGGCTCCGGCCTTGGAGATGACGCTCAAGGGGGGCCGTTTTTCGTTCGACGGGGATGTGGTTGTTGCGGTGGTGGGTGGGGAGTTCGACTGTAGTATATCGATGGGGCGTGCGGTTCTCCTTGCGGCTGGGGTTGTTTTGGATATTGGTTTTTGCCGGGCTGGTGCGAGGTGCTATTTGGCTGTTCGCGGTGGTATTGATGCGAAGTACGAGCTCGGTAGTGCGTCGACTCATGCTCTTGGCGGATTGGGACGAGTGATCGGCAAGGGGGATGTGTTGGGATTGGCTGGGCTGGTGGTGTCAGATGCGGTTAAAGGGGCTGTCACGAGATGTGTGTTACGGGATCGTGTTCGCGTGACTGCGGGTGCGGGTACCGATGATTTTGGCGGTGAGGCGGTGATGAGGTTGTTGACGGAAGAATGGACGGTGAGGGGGCAGTCGAATCGGCAGGGGATCCGGTTGGATGGTCGAGCGATTGTGGGTCGCTGCGGTGGATCGATGCAAAGTGAGGGTGTGGCTTTGGGTGCGATTCAGGTGCCTCCGAGTGGTCTGCCGGTGATTTTGTTTGTAGATTCCCAGACAACTGGCGGGTATCCAGTGATTGCGAATGTTGCATCCGTGGATATTGGGTTGGTTGGTCAGTTACGGCCTGGGTCCAGGTTTCGTTTTGAGGTGATTGGCTTTCCGGAGGCGTTGGCGCTGTTGGTTGAGCAAGAGGAGTGGATTCGTGGTTGCGTTTGATTTGAACTGCGATGTCGGTGAACTCGAAGAGTTGTTGGTTGACGGAACCCAGCAGCGGTTGATGCAGTATGCGACTTCGGTCAATGTTTGTTGCAATGCACATGCGGGTTCTGAGGATTTGATTCTTCGGACGCTCGAGATGGCGAGCGGACTTCGCGTGGGGGCGCATCCTGGGTATCCCGATCGCGTGGGTTTCGGGCGAGAGCCTTTGGTTTTGACCCACCGGGCTCTGATCGAGTGTATTCATGAGCAGTTGGTTTGGTTCAGAGATCGATGCCGTCGAGTGGGGGTCTCTGGGATCACGCATGTGAAGGCGCATGGGGCGCTGTACAATTCGGCGGTACGCGATGAGGCGATAGCGAGTGCTATTGCTGAAGCGTGCGTTGAATGGGATCCTACGGTGGTGTTGGTGGGGCTTGCCGGGAGTCAAATGTTGGAGGTTTTTCGGGAGGCTGGTTTTCGTGTGTTGGCCGAGGGATTTGCGGATCGCGTTTATGAGTCGGACGGTACGCTGCGGTCTCGCAAGTTGAGCGGTTCCATGATCGAGGATCCTGCTGCTGCTGCTGATCAGGCAGTTCGATTGTCGGCTGTGGCGGACACGATTTGTGTTCATAGCGATAGCGTGGGTGCCGTTGACATTGCGGCAGCGGTTCGGGCGCGTTTGGATGGCATGAGTAGAATGAAGAAGTGACGACATCCCCCCGCCGTTTCGATGTGATTGTTGTTGGCGCTGGCCACGCTGGTTGTGAGGCCTCGCGCGCGTGTGCGCGAATGGGCCTGAAGACTGCCATGGTTACGATGAACGCCGATCTGATTGCGCAGATGTCCTGCAATCCTGCGATCGGTGGTATTGCGAAGGGTCATCTGGTTCGGGAGATCGACGCCCTTGGTGGTGTCATGGCTGAAGTTACGGATGCTGTTGGGATTCAGTTTCGCTTGTTGAATACGAGCCGGGGTCCGGCGGTATGGTCTCCTCGGGCGCAATGTGACAAGAAGCAGTACCGAATCCGAATGAAGGAGGTTTTGGAGCAGGAGCCGAATTTGAGGATTGTTCAAGCTGAAGTGGGCGGCTTGGTTTTGCGGGACGATCCGCGTCGGGTTGAGGGTGTTGTCCTTCGCGATGGGCGAGAGTTGTTTGCGGGAGCGGTGGTGATCACAACCGGCACCTTTCTGAATGGATTGGCTCACGTTGGTGAGCAGCGATATTCGTGCGGGAGGAATGGTGAGGCTTCGGCGGATATGCTGGGGGATGGGTTGCGGTTTATGGGTTTGAATTGGACGCGACTGAAGACGGGTACTCCTCCGCGTTTGGATGCGCGATCAATCGATTGGACGCGGTTTGAGCCGCAGGAGGGTGACGCGGATCCGACGCCGTTTTCTTTTCTTACTGGCAAGATTACTCGCGAGCAGGTTCGGTGCTACATCGCTTATACAAATGAGAGGACGCACTCGTTGTTGAGGGAAGCGATACCGCGGTCGCCTTTGTACAGTGGGCAAATTGAGGGGCTTGGTCCGCGGTACTGCCCTTCGATTGAGGACAAGGTCGTTAAGTTTCCGGATAGGGTGCGTCACCAGATTTTTCTGGAGCCTGAAGGGCTGGATACCAATGAGATTTACGTAAACGGTATGTCGACGAGCATGCCGGTGGACGTCCAGGAGGCGATGGTGGCATCGGTCGATGGTCTGGAGTCGGCCGAGATGATTCGTCCAGGTTACGCGATTGAATACGATGCGATTGATCCGCGAGAGTTGGACCACAGTTTGGAGGTGAAGAAGATTCGCGGCCTGTTTCTTGCTGGACAGATTAACGGCACTTCGGGGTACGAAGAGGCTGGTTGTCAGGGTTTGGTTGCGGGGATCAATGCGGCGTTGAAGCTGCAGGGGCGGGATCCGATGGTGATTGGGCGAACCGAGGGTTATACGGGGATCCTGATTGACGATCTGATCAGCAAGGGTGCCGATGAGCCGTATCGGATGTTCACGTCTAGGGCGGAGTTTCGTTTGCATTTGCGGATTGACAATGCGGACGATCGGCTGACGCCGATGGGGCGGGCTGTGGGGTTGGTGGATGATGTGCGGTGGGAGATGTTTGAGGCGAAGCAGAGACAGAAGGCTTTGGTTCGTTTGCTGCTTGATTCGCGGCGGGTGCCTGCGGATTTGGTTACCGGGGATGATCGCCCGATGATGTCGTCTTGGTTGAGACGTCCTGAGGTTCGGATCGATCCGATTGCCTGGTTGATTGAAGAGGGACTAGGGGAGCGTGTGGTAGGTGGAGTTCTTACCACTATTGAGACCGAGATCAAGTATGAGGGATATATTCAGCAGCAGCTCCGCCAGATATCCCGGTTGAAGGACAGTGATGGCCGTCTAATTCCTGTCGCCTTCGATTTCCGAGGTATCCCAGGTTTGTCCAATGAGGTCCTTGAGAAGCTGGAACGTGTTCGGCCGGTGGATTTGGGTCAAGCGCGTCGCATCCCGGGAGTGACTCCCGCAGCCGTCGCGGTTCTCGATTGTTATCTTACTTTGCGTGGAAGCTGTTAGTTCGCCCTCGTATGTTTCACGTGGAACGTACTGAATTCTAATGAGGAACTCCCATCAAGCATGTTCCACGTGGAACATTTCGGATACGTGATAAGATCGTCTACATCGTGAGCAAGACTATAGCGATCGCGAATCAAAAGGGTGGAGTCGGGAAAACTACCACTACTATCAACCTAGCTGCCTCCCTAGCTGCAAATGACCTCAAGGTACTCCTCGTCGATATTGACCCTCAGGGTAATTCCACCACCGGACTTGGAATTCCCAAAACCCAAGAGATGGCAACAATCTACGATCTGCTGTTGGGATCGAAAGACGCTGCTGAAACCGCGCAACCTACTGAATGTCTAGGGTTAGATATCGTACCCGCCAATCAGAATCTCGTTGCCGCCAATCTCGAATTAGTCGACGAAACTGAGCGTGAGTTCAGACTAAGGGACAAGCTACTCGCGGTGAAGGACAACTATGACTTCATCCTCATCGATTGCCCCCCTGCCCTCGACCTGCTTACAATAAACGCACTGCTGGCCTCAGATTCAGTGATCATCCCAATCCAATGCGAGTTCTTTGCACTGGAAGGAGTGTCCCAACTGATGGACACCATCAAGGCCATTCGCGAATCCTTTCAGCACAACCTCGCAATTGAAGGCGTGCTGCTCACCATGTACGATGACCGCGCCAACCTGACCAAAATGGTCGCTGCCGATCTTCGTGAATTCTTTGGAGACAAGGTATTTGAGACCGTGATCCCAAGATCAATTCGCCTCGCCGAAGCTCCCAGCCACGGAAAGCCAATCATCCTCTACGATGTCCGCTCTAAGGGTGCAGAAAGCTATATTCAACTTGCCAAAGAGATTCTGGGCAATCAAAAGCAAGGAGCCATCAACCAGCATGGGACCCTCTGACAAGAAGCGCGCACTCGGCAAAGGGATCTCCGCACTCCTTCCTTCCCGCTCACCCGCCGTTCAAGCCCCACCGCCACCGCCCCCAACGGATGAAAATTCCCTCCTCCAAGTTCCGATCAATGAGATCGAACCAAGCCCCCACCAGCCTAGGCATATCTTCGACCACGCCAAGCTCGAGGAACTCGCGCAGTCCATTCGGGAAAACGGAGTAATACAACCTCTTATCCTCCGCCGTCGTGACAACAAATTCGAACTGGTCGCCGGGGAACGCCGTCTCCGCGCATCCAAACTCGCAGGACTCGCCACCGTTCCCGCCATCATTCAGAACATTGCTCCAGACCGCCTGCTAGAAGTCGCCCTCATCGAAAACATCCAGCGCGAAGATCTCAACCCCATTGAACTCGCACTGGCCTATGATCGACTCAACCGCGAAATCGGACTCACCCATGAACGAATCGGCATGCGCTGCGGCAAAGATCGAAGCTCCGTCGCGAACACAATCCGTCTCCTGCGACTACCGGAACCTGTCCAGCGAATGGTCTCCGAAGGACGCCTCCACATGGGCCAGGCTCGCGCGCTGCTTGCACTCGAAAACCCCGCAGACATGATCCGCATCGCCGAAAAATCCGTTGCCCAGCACCTTACTGCAAGGCAAGTTGAAGCGCTAGTCCGCTACTCTCAAGAGCCCGGCCGCAAGGAAGAAAAAGTCGAAACTAAACAAGATCCCAACATCAAGGCTGCTGCCGATGAACTCGAACGTACCCTCGGAACACGGGTCCGCATCGTCGAATCCAATGAGCAGCGAGGTCGAGTCGAGATCGACTACTTCTCGCAAGACGAACTCACGAGAATCTATGAGCAGATTGTGGGGAAGTAAATGGAATGGTGCCGGCGGAAGGACTCGAACCTACGACCTACGGATTATGAGACCGTCGCTCTAACCACCTGAGCTACGCCGGCAAAGGCAGAAAAGCTATCTCACTCAATAGAATAAAGCCTAACACGAGCAAAAGTCAAATTAGTAATACACCAAACACAAATAGCGTCCAGCCGACAAGCCAGACGCCAAAAGTGGAAAAACGAACTACTGGCGCTGTGATTGCGCGATCTTCGACAAAGCCAACATCAAGGCCCCGGAACCGAGGGTCTTGATCAGCGCCGGATGCTCCGCATAGATCTCGCTCAGCCTGTCCATGATCGACGGATCCTGCTGCGCCGCGGTCTCCGCCAATGACTGAATCTCTTCAGGCGAAACCTGCGACGCCTCTTCCGCGGATAACTGCCGCATATCGCCACCACCCTGCATCATCCGCCCAAGGATTCCCGCCAATCCACCCCCAGCCATCGCCGCGCCTGCACCGCCACCCATAACGGAACCGAGGATATCGCCCAACCCGCCACCGGAAGCACGTCCACCGCCACCCATAACGGAACCCAGGATATCACCCAAACCGCCTCCACCTCCCGCCTGTTGCTGACGACCACCTCCGCTCATCATCTGCTGCATGATCACCGGACCAGCAATCGACAATAGCGTATTCAACACGCTAGCCTGTTGCGATCCGCCAGAGTTGCCGAACAGACCGCCGAGCATGCTCGCGAATGGAGGCGTCTCATTCGAACGAAAAGCCTCAGCCAAACCACCGGCCAAAGCTTCCTTGGGTAACATCCCCGCCAACTGGTCAAACTGCCCTTCAACATCCATACCCTCAGGCGCTTGAGCGGTCACACCGCCTTGGCCAAACTGCTGCAAAAGTTCTGAAAGATCCATGTCCTAAATGCTCCTTGCTGAAATAAACCGGCAGCTGAACCCTGCTGCACGACGAGCGATCGCCGGCGAACTAATCGCACCATCCTCGTAGAGGATATCATCAGTTTCAGTGGAACAGTTGCACCTCCTGCTCGGCCGCGACCGCAAGTACCTCACCGTAACCGAATTCACCGACATCCTTCGCGGTATGTTGGAAGAAGTCTTCCCAGACGTCTGGATCGCCGGTGAAATTTCAGGCGCAAAAGCCCAGCCGAGCGGTCACGTGTATTTCACATTGAAAGATGGAGAAGCAACGGTTAGTTGTGTCGCCTACCGAAACGCCGTTCGCTATCTCAAATTCAAACCCCAAGACGGTGTCGCCGTACTCGCCCGTGGACGCGTGGACATCTGGCCTCCCAGCGGACGCTACCAACTCATCGTCGAAGCACTCGAACCCCAAGGCCGCGGCGCACTCCAATTCGCCTTTGAACAACTCAATCACAAACTCACAGCCGAAGGTCTCTTCGACGAATCCCGCAAGCGCCCCATCCCGACACTCCCCCAACGCATCGGTATCGTCACCTCGCCTACCGGTGCGGTTATTCAGGACATGCTTCAAATCCTCGAACGGCGCTTTGCAGGGCTACACATCCGTCTGTTTCCCGCCGCGGTCCAAGGCGAAGGATCAGCCAGCCAGGTCTGCCGCGCCATCGAATACTTCTCAGAGTCCGGATGGGCGGACGTGATCATCGTCGCACGCGGCGGCGGATCCCTCGAAGACCTTTGGACCTTCAACGAAGAGTCCGTCGCCCGCGCGATCGCCGCGTCGGCGGTCCCAGTGATCTCCGCCATCGGACACGAGACAGATTACACCATTGCAGACTTTGTCGCCGATCTTCGCGCGCCCACTCCATCGGCTGCCGCGGATCTCGTCATCCAGTCCAAGTCGCGTCTCCAAGAACGCTTAATGCTTTTGCAAGGAAAACTCAAGCAAAACACTCAGTATCGGTTCGCCCTCGCATCGCGAAGACTAAACCAACTCGGAATCGATCGCGCCGCCAGCCTACTCAGACGCCGCATTGGACGCCTGCAACAACGCAACGACGAACTCGACTTTCAACTGCGCGATCGCATCCGAATCTCTCTACAACGCAATCAACGCAGACTCGATCAAGCGCGAGCGCAACTCCGCCGCATGGATGTCCGGCTCAAACTCGCGGACGCACGACGCCGACAGGAATCACTTCAAACTGTACTCCACCAACTCATCCAAACGAAGCTGACGCAAGCACGTACCTCCATCGAAAAACCCTCGGCGCATCTCACACAACTCAGCCCCTTGAAAATCCTCGATCGCGGCTACGCGCTCATCGTCAATCAATCCGGAGCTTTGGTGAAATCTCCGAAGGATGCTCCGCCCAAATCCAAAGTCACGCTTCGGGTTGCCCAAGGCACCCTCACCGCGCGCATCGAAAAATGACTGCTCCCAACCTTCCGTCGGAGTGAGCAGACGCGGTTTGGCAAATCACAATCGCCAACAACAAACAGAAGCGATCCACCGGAAAGTATAAAATAGGCCTCTGTGATCAGAATCTTTTTACTCTGCGCGGCCCTCGCCTCCGCCCAACCTACTGCCAACAGCTTTTCCAGGATCAACTCACGCCTCAAAGAGTTCATCGACAAGGGAACCGCCGCCGGATTCGTCACCCTCGTCGCACAGCACGGCAAGATCCTTCATCATGACGCCGTCGGCTTCACCGACATCGAAACCAAAGCGCAGCCGATGAAGACGAACAACATCTTCCAACTGCACTCGATGACCAAGCCCATCGTCTGTATGGCGGCGATGATGCTTGCCGAACAGGGCAGGCTCCACATCGACGATCCCGTGGAAATCCATCTCCCCGAATTCAGAGGTTTGCAGTGGGCAATCGAATTCAAAGACGACGAGCGAATGACCCTGCAAAAGCTGAATCGCAAGATCACAATCCGCGACCTCATGACCCACACCTCGGGAATCGTTCTCAACCCGCCCGCGGCAATCGGCGAACTCCACGGAGCATTGCACAAATCCCTCGCGGACGTTGTTCTCGTCTATGCGCAACAGCCCGTCCTCTTTCAGCCAGGAACCAAATGGTCCTATTCCAACGGAGGCATCGCCACAGTCGCGCGCATCGTCGAAGTGGTCAGCGGCATGCCTTACGAGAAGTTTCTCGAAGCCAAAATCTTCAAGCCGCTCGGCATGATCGACACCCACACCTATCCACCCAAAGAGAAGTGGAGCAGGATGCCCACCGCCTACATTCTGAAAGATGGCAAACCGCTCAAGTACACCGCCGACCCGTTGGGCGAGGGCAAGATGAAGTTCCGCGAAGGTGCCAAGTATCCGCTCCCTGAAGGCGGCCTGTATTCCACCACCAGCGATCTCTTCCGCCTCTATCAGCTCTTTTTGAACGGCGGCGAATACAACGGGTTGCGCTTGCTCTCGAAAAACTCGGTGCAACAGATGACCACCGTCCACACGGGCGATCTCAAAACCAGCCAACCCGGCGCGGGCTGGGGACTCGGCTGGTATGTCATGCAGCCCGACAGCAAACTCCTGATGCCGCCTGGCACCTTCGGCCACGGCGGACGCTACGGCACGTTCTGCTTCATCGACCCTAAGAGCAAAACCATCGGCATCTTCATGATCCATCGCGAAGGCGGTTCCGCCGAACGTATCGCATTTGCCGAAGAGGTCTTTGGACAATTACAAAAAGGAACATCGGAATGAATCGCAGGCTCTTCGGCATCACCATCGCCACTTCTGCCGCAGCGCTCGGGCAGAAGAAACCTCTCGATCTCACGGAATTTGCGCCTGAAAGCCGCTTGTCCGTCGCCCAAACGAACATAGAACGTGCGCGTTTTCCAGTAATCGACTTCCACTCGCATCTCAGTGGAGGCAAGGCCTCACCCCCTGTGGATCTGCTCAAGGTCATGGATCGTCGCAACATTCGGACCCTCGTGAACCTCACCGGAGGCTATGGTCCGAAGCTGCGCGAAGCCATCGCTAAGTTCGACAAAGCCCATCCTGGCCGCTTCATCACCTTCACCGAACCCGCATGGATGCGCGTCAACGAGGCGGGATACGAGGCCAAGCAAGTCGAGCTGATCCAACAAGCCAAGAACGACGGCGCGCGCGGTTTAAAGATCCTGAAAACTCTCGGACTCTACGCGCGCGATTCGCAAGGCAAGCTGATCAAGATCGACGATCCGCGCTTCGACCCAATGTGGGTCGCATGCGGGAACCTCGGCCTGCCCGTCGCGATTCACGTCTCTGACCCCGTCGCGTTCTTCGCGCCCATCAATCGCCTGAATGAGCGCTTCGAGGAACTGAACAATCATCCAGACTGGTCGTTTCACGGCAAGGATTTTCCCAGCAATGAAGAGCTGCTCTCGGCGCGCGACCGCGTGTTCGCGAAGCACCCCAAGACAACCTTCGTCGTTCTGCACGTGGGAAACTTCGCGGAGAACCTCGCACATGTCTCGCGGATGCTCGATCGCTTTCCAAACACGCTCGTCGAACTCGGCGCGCGCATCGGCGAACTCGGACGCCAGCCCCGCACTTCGCGCAAGTTCTTTGAAAAGTATGAGGACCGCATCCTCTTCGGCACCGATGCCACACCCAATGGATTCGAGTTCCCGCAGCAGTTGTTTGGCGATGAGCTATACAAGATCTACTATCGTTTTCTCGAGACCGAAGACGAGTACTTCGACTATGCTCCCGCGCCAGTGCCTCCGCAAGGCCGTTGGCGGATCTACGGCATCGGGTTGCCGGAAGCGATTCTCGACAAGGTATATCGGAAGAATGCGATTCGCTTGCTGGGCTTGGTCTAATCTGGAAGAATGACGCAATCGACGGTGCAGTATCGCGACCAAACCACCGGTGAGGTCTTTCGCGAAAGATGCGAGCGCCGCATCCTGCACACGCCCAACCTCATGACCGTGGTCATCGACTTCAACAATGGACCTTGGGATATCGCCGACCCGATGCACTCACATCCGCACGAGCAGATCACATACATTGCGGAGGGCGAGCTTTTGTTTCTTGCAGACGGCCAGGAACCGCGCCGAATCCAGACAGGCGATCTCTTCGCGGTGCCGTCGGGACAGCCTCACTCGGTCCGGTTGCTTTCAAAATCGGCGCGCCTGATCGATAGCTTCAATCCGATCCGTGAAGACTTTCTTAAGCCTTAGGATTCGCCTCGATGATTCTCTTCACGTAACTGAAGTTGCGGCGCATGTCCGCTTCGATCCCACCCGAGGGCGAGTTCGTTTCGAGATTCGCCCAGCTACGGTAGTCCGCATCGGCCAGTGAGCGCAGCACGCGGTTGAAGTCCACTTCGCCTTCGCCCAGGTATCCCTTGTCTTTGAAATGGACCTGCGCGATGCGCTTCGACGTCAGCCAACGGATCTCTTTGTAGATATCGAAGCCGGCCTTGTGCGCATTGTAGGTGTCGTAATAAATCTTCACGGCCTTCGACTTCGTACGATCGATGATGCGCGCGTTGTCTTCCGCAGACAGAGTATTCTCGAGAGCAAGAATCACTTTGGCCTTCTCCGCCAGTGGACCGAACTCACGCAGGATATCCGCCACGCGATCTTTCTCTTGCTGTGTCTCAATCGCGCCCTGGTTGAAAAACGGCAGCAACATCACTTGCGTATCGAGAGCCTTTGTCGCTTCGATGCCTTCTGAAACCCACTGTTCCGCCAGCTTGTCGTTCTTCAGGAAATTGACATGCAGGATATCGAGGCAGGTGGCATTGATGGCGATGTCCGTTTTCATGGCCTCAGCTTGATAGAGCAACTGCGTGCGGCTATGCGTGAGCGGCAGTTTGCCGCCAACTGGCTGACGTCCGAGCGAGATCTGGATGCCTTCGAAACCGATGCGCTTCGCCATCGCTAACGCCCCGATCTGCGAAGCCATTCGCAGGTTCCAATCGGTGACGCCGACCTTGATGCCGCGGCCTTTGGCCAACGCGAAAGATGGGCCCGCAATTCCCAGAAGCAGTTGCCGACGAGTGGTGGACATTACGTGCCGATTGTAGCGAACCGCTTCATCCCTGTTGATAAGCGAGGTAGCTTTTCCACCAACGGCCGACCCGCGGCAGGGGCGGCATCGGTAGGCGGACTCACCGCAGTTTCTTCGAATGAAGATGCGCTACCAACGCCGCGGGATCATCGGTGATGATGCCGTCCACACCGGCGTCGATCAGTTTATCCCAATCGGAGGCACCGTTCGCGGTCCACGCCAGCACGCGGATTCTCGCCGCGCGCGCCTGCGCCACTTTCGCTTTGGTGACGATCGACATATGCATGCTCACCGTGCCTGTTCCGCCCGCGTCGTTAGAGACATCGAGAAAGCTGCGTCCCCGATCGGTCGCGCTTCCGGGATACAAGGCAGACAGCGGCAATGCGCTCAGCTTCCGCATCGCACGAAGCGGAGCGAAGTCGAACGATTGCACCAGCACCCGCTTTTGCAGCTTGTGTTTGTGAATCGCATCCAGCACCATCTTCGCGTAAACATCGGGCGCAGGTTGCAGTTCAGGCTTCTTCGGATCGCTCTTGATCTCAAGGTTGATCGCGAACTTCTTATACTTTTTTGCTAGCGCGAAGACTTCATCCAGAGTCGGAGGCGGCGTGTTGGGAACTCCCTTTTGCCGCGGCCAATCGGGATTCGCCACGCCGCAATCCCACTTGCGGAACTCAGCCAGCGTCATCTTGCGAATCGTGCGTTCCGCACTTGGCGAAGGATTTTTGCAGTGCTTGAGGTTCATCAATGCATCGTGCGCCACCACAACCACATTGTCTTTGGTGACCCAAGTGTCGATCTCGATGAAGTCCACGCCTTGTTGGATCGCGTACTCGTAACCTGGGATCGTGTTTTCTGGCAACACCATGCGCGCGCCGCGATGGCCGTGGACCTCGATCGCCGTCAGCACTGCAAGCAAGGTCAGCATCTAAGCGACCGCGAATCCATGTTGTTTGCGATGATGGGGACCTTCGAATTCCGAAGTCGACTTGAAGCGTTCGAAGCGTCCGTCGCCGGCCATATCCTTCACTTTGGCGAGTAGTGCCTTCTTTTCCGCAGCCGTCATCGGCTTAAAGTTGCGCGCGATGGCGATATCGGTCTTGAGATGCTCCATCGAATTGATGCCCACCACTTGCGACGCGATCGGCAAGTCCAGGCAGTAACGGTAGCACTCTTCGACGTTCAGTCCCGCTTCGTGCAAGAAGGCACCGTGCGGATAGCCGCCTCCCAAACCTTTCATGCCAATCACACCGATATTGCGTTCGATGCAGACCGGAACCACCTCTTTTTGGAAGCTTCGATAGGTCGCGTCCATCGCGTTGATGGGCATCTGCGACGTGTCCCACTTGAAGGGCTTCGCGATCATCTTCAGATGCAGGCGCGGATCTTTGTGTCCGGTGAATCCGATGAAACGAACCTTGCCGGCCTTCTTCGCTTCGAGTGCGGCCTTCATTCCGCCCTTTTCGAAAATCCAATCGGGATCGTTGTCGTAATTGATTTCGTGAAACTGCCACAGATCGAGATGATCGGTCTTCAAACGCTTAAGCGATTGCTCGAGATTGCGCATCGAACCCGCATAGTCGCGCTCGCAGTTTTTGGTCATGAGAAAGACCTTGTCGCGGCGCTTGTCCATCGCAAGCGCTTTGCCCATGATCGTTTCCGAACGCCCATCGAGATAATCCCAGGCGTTGTCGAAGAAGTTGATACCCTCGTCGATGGCCGCATGCATGATGCGGATCGCTTGCTTGTCGTCTTTCACAGCACCAATGTGCCAGCCTCCGAGGCAGAGAATGGAGACCTTCTGTTTGGTCTTTCCCAGAACGCGTTGTGGCAACCCTGTTGCCGATGAAGAAGTGGTTTCGATGGCGGGCATGTTCAGAACCTGATTTTATCGTATGTGCGTTACGCTTCCACAATGAGTCAATCGTCCGCGTGGTTCAAGTTGTTGACGCCCCTCTTCGGAATCGTGGTCGCGTTAACAGTTGCCCGCGTGAAAGGCGTATCGCTTCGCGAAGACCTCGGGTTACGCTGGCCCAGCGCTCGCCATGCCGCTGTCTGGCTTGGAACATGGGGGATTTTGCTGGTGGTTGGCGAATTCGCGATCCGCACCTTCGGCTTGGCCGATGCCGAACGCTGGGAGAATCAGGAATGGTCCGCGGTGCTCCTGCGAGCCATTCCGCTGGTGTTTCTCGGGCCAGTGCTTGAAGAACTGGCCTTCCGCGGATTTCTCTTCTTTCGCCTGTCGCCTCATACGGGTCCGCTCGCAGCGATCCTGATTCTCTCTGTCGTTTGGGCCGCGCTTCACTATCGCTATGGATTTGCGAGCGTCGCGTTGATGGCAGTGGATGGCTTGTGCCTTGGTATGGCTCGATGGCGTTCCGGATCGCTATTATTGCCCATGACGATGCACATGATTGGAAATAGCATCTCCGTTGGCCAATCCCTCACGCGATGAACATCCACGAAACCTACCACTATCCGATTCGTGCCCGCCGCGATCTATTTGACGCGCTTCAAAGCGCACCCGATGAAGTTCTTTCACGCCCGCTACCCAGTGGTTCAGCATTCCAGTGCATCAAGGATCTGCTCTTTCATCTCGTCGCCGTGGAAGATGGTTGGATTCACGAGGACATACTGCGCGTAGATCCAGTGCTGCTTGGCAATCCCGGGTTGAAAGACACAACAGCCTATGAGGATTCCCTCTGGCCACGCTGCTCGACTATTGGAAGGCGGTAGAACAAAGCACTCTCGCTTATCTCGCCACACTCACAGACCAGGAACTCAGCCGAATCGTGACAGTACATGACTCGCCAACCGAGCGTTTCACTGTGGATGGTCTGCTGTGGCACATCATGATCCACGAAATGCGGCATACCGCTCAGATCGCAATGCTGTTACGCATGCTGGACATCAAGCCTCCTTCTCTCGACCTGTTGTTTTACCTGCCACCCGCTTAGTAGACTCGTTGCATGACTCGACGAGACATCCTGCGCGCCTCGGCCCTGCTGCCTGCCGCCTCTGCCTTGCATGGGGGCTCCCAAAAAATTCTTCGCAACATGGGATCCGCGGGCCCGGGACTCACGGCCCGCATCAAAGCCATGGGCCCCAAGTGGGACATCGTCGAATACTGCCACGAAAAAGGACTCGGTGCCGCGCACACCGCGCTGCCCGCCGATCTGGATCCGGAGAAGATCAAGAAAATCCGCGATCAGGTTGAGCGTTACGACATGCGTCTCACCGTCGGCTTGCGCACCGCACGCACCGATGCCGATCTGCCCAGGTACGAGGCGGCCGTCAAAGCCTGCGCGGAGATGGGGGGACGCGTGGTCTGCGTGCACGATCCGTTTTCAGGACGCCGCTATGAACAGTTCAAGAGCGCGGCGGAATTCCACCAGTTCGACGCCATGTGCAAGGCCAACGTGCGCCGTGTGGAACCAATTCTGCGCAAGTACAAAATGCCGCTCGCGATTGAGAATCACAAAGGCTGGCGCTCGGGTGAACTTGCGGAATGGGTGAAGTCGACTAGCAGTGAGTATGTGGGCGTTTGCCTCGATCTGGTTAACAATGTCTCGTTGATCGAGACGCCGCAGCAGACCATTGATACCCTTGAGCCTTACACGATCTTTGTCAGCTTCAAAGACATTGGCGCGGACTTCTACGAAGACGGCATCCTGCTCTCTGAGGTGCCTCTCGGTGACGGCCATATGGATCTGCATGGCCTTGTGAAGCGTATGCAAAAGCGAAATCCAAAGATGCTGTTCCAGTTGGAAATGCTGACTCGCGATCCGTTGCGCGTGCCCGTGTTCACGGAACAATACTGGAAAGTTTACGACGAGAAGAGCCCTGCACCGGCTCGCGATCTCGCGATGCTAGTCGCGTGGATTCGCAATCATCCACCGAAGAAGCCGCTTCCGCGAACCTCGGGCTTAGCCCCTGAAGGCGTACTAGCGCTCGAAGATCAACTCAATCAGCAGTGCATCGATTGGGCGCGCGCGAATATGCCGACGCTCGCCTGATGAACTCGTGTCCCATCTGCCGCGCCGCGCTTCCTCTCGTCTCGTCGCTTGCTCACGCGGTGTGTCCGGCGTGCTTCGCGATCTTTGAGTTCAACGAAGGCAAATGGCAGCCAGTGCCTCCTTCGCGGCAAGCATCGGGGCCGATTCCCATCCCATTGGGAACTATGCTGCGGCTGCGCAGCACCGACCATCGAGTCGTGGGATTCGCGAGCTATAGCTATCAAGTTGAATACGGCCGCGAGCAATGGGACACTTTCGTGCGGCACGAATACACACTGACCGATCTCACCGGCGGGAACCCGCGGTTGCTCTGCTGGACGGCAAGCAACTGGTTTCTCGCGCGTCCCGTGGATGCATCCCTCATCACCATGAAAGACTGGACGGAGCTGCAATGGGAAGGCCGCGATTATCGCCGCCAACAGCCACAGACCTACACAGCCGATCGCGCATGTGGATTTCTGACCCATCCCTTTCAATGGCGAGAGTTTGTGACGATCTCTGATTTTGTTTCGGAGCGCCATATCGTCGCCAGCGAGCATCCCGGAAGAGTTCTGCGTTGGGTTGGGGAAGTCTTGGAACCCCGAGAACTACTCACCGCGTTGGCGATCCGCGAGTTTCCAGCGAACTCCCCTTACTTGACCTCGGTGGCAACCCCCGCGCAGGTGTCACCGATGGCGATGACACGAGCCGCAGCACCGATTTCAGGATGGCGTTGGGTAGGTGTTCTGTTCGCGTTTGTCGCCACGTTTGCAGTGATTGGAACCGTGGCTTATCAATACGAGCGGCGCACGAAGCCGATCGTTTCGCACTGGTTTGCCTGCGAAGCGAAGCCTGCGCAAAAGCGCGTAGAAATTCCACCTGGAGCTTCAAAGGTCGAGTTGGATCCGCATTTGGCACAAGGGGGAGTCAACTATCGGCTTCGGATCCTCAATGCCCAAGGCATGGTACTGGAATCACGCAAAGACTTTCTGGACATGAATCCCAAACGGCGGATCTTAAAGGTGGCGCTGCCTGCAGAAGCCTTCGCGGTGGATGCCACTTGCTCTGTGTCGTATGGTGTTGCAGGCTTGCCCACCTGGCCGGTCGAGCTTCGCTTCTTCCGCTAAGACGCCGTCCCCATCTTGATGACGTCCCGCAATTCGGCGAGCGATACGGGTTTCAACAGGTACTCATTCGCGCCGCTGGCCAGAACTTCGCGTCGAAAATCCATCGCGTCGTCGGTTCCGACCACAACGATGGGGATCTCGCGGCCCTGCGCGCTACGAATGCCATGCACCAGGTTCAAACCCGTATCGTCCGGCAAGCGGACACCGAGAAATACGATCTGAAATACTTCAGACCGCACGAGAAGAGCTGTTGCCCGCGCACTGTAGGCCACACGGCAGGCGATGCCACTTGCTTGCAACGCCTCGCGGACAAGGATCGCGAAGAAGGGGTCCATCTCCACGATGAGCGCAGGTAACCCGGTCACAGTAGCCACCTGACCCAAATCCCCGAACTGTGCCTCATCCGTCGGCAGCTCATAATCTACTACACGGGATTTTCAACCTAAAGTCGTCGGTACGTAGGTTGGTTTTTGACCGTAAACAAAACCTTAGCTTGAGACTGGTCCGTCCTACTATCGCCCCATCCACTATGCGAGAATGCGTCATGCACTTCTTCCGGAAAGCCTTCTTTACGATCTCACTTGCGGTCGTTCTACAGGCGCAGCCGTCCCAAAAGCAAATCGAAGTGGACCGCATTTTTTCGGCCTTCAACACCCATACGCCGGGATGCGCAGTGGGCGTCGCCAACAAGGGCGAGATCGAACTACGAGCTGGCTATGGCATGGCCGATCTTGAGCGGAACGTCGCAATCACACCTGGCACGGTGTTCGAGAGCGGATCCGTCGCCAAGCAGTTCACCGCTGCGGCGCTCATGCTGCTGGCGCAACAAGGCAACATCTCGCTCGACGACCCAATGCGCAAGCATCTTCCGGAACTGCAAGACTACGGCGCGCCGTTGACGATCCGTCAGATGATCAGCCACATTAGCGGGATCCGCGAATGGCGCCCCATCGCAGCGTTCGGAGGCTACCCGGAAGGCAAGTATGTTTATACGAACCAAGATCTGTTGCAGATGGCCGCGATGCAGAAGTCACTCAACTTCGACCCCGGCTCGAACTACAGCTACTCGAACACCGGCTACAACATCTCAACGATCCTGATTGAGCGAGTCTCGGGCAAGACTTTCCAACAGTTCACGCGCGACATGATTTTCGGACCACTCGCGATGACGCACACGCGCTGGCGAGAGGACTTTCGCGCCGTAATCCCCAACCGCGCTCTTGCCTACGGACCTTTGCAGAAAGGCGGTTGGACACAGCAGACTCCCATCGAAAACATCATCGGAGCGGGTGGTTTGCTGACGACCGTTGGCGACCTTCTCTTGTGGAACGAGAACTTCACGCACGCCAAAGTGGGAGGCGCAGATCTGGTAAAAGCGCAGCAAACTGCGGCCACGTTGAACAACGGCCGCAAGATCACGTATGCCGCGGGGCTTTCGGTCGGTGCCTTCGAAGGCATCCGTGAGGTTTCGCATAGCGGAGCAACCGGTGGCTATCGCACCTGGTTGGGACGCTATCCCGATCAAGGCGTTTCTGTGGCGGTTCTTTGCAATTCGGCGAGCGCGAATCCGACGGCTCTCGGCCACGCGACTGCGCGGCACTGGACCGGATCCGTGGCTGCGCCCAAACCCGCCCCTTATGCCACGAAACTGCAAAGCTACGAAGGTCTCTACCGCAAAATCCGCGATAATACGGTGGAAACAATGGCCATCAAGAGCGGCGAACTGCACCTCGGCACCGCGAAACTGACCCCAACCGGCGAGGGCAAGTTCATCATTGGTTCCGCGGAAAACCAGCTCAACTTCGAGCCGGCGGGGTCGAGGTTCCGCGTGCTCACTTCGACAGACGACGTTCTTTACGAACGCGTAGAACCAGCGAATCCCACGGCCGCGGAACTCGCCGTCTTCATCGGCAAGTATGCCAGCAGTGAGACCGGGACAGCGGTGACGATCACCTCTGGAACCAAGCCCGGCGAGTTGAGCATGCAGATCGCCGGCGAATCCCCGATCGCTTTGAAGCCCACATTTCGCGACGGGTTTGAGAGGGCATCGAAAGCCGCAATCCGCTTCATTCGCGATGCGGATCAAAAGGTCATCGCGATGAGCGCGGGCGAAAGCCGCGTGTGGGACCTGCGTTTCACTCGCTTAAAATGACAGTTGCAGCGTGAAGCGAAACGCGCGGCCATCGTTGAGCGTGTTGGTGATCTGCCCGAAGTTCGCGTTTGCCAGCTCAAACCCCGGATCCGCAAATTGCGGGGTGTTGAAGAAGTTGATCGACTCCGCCGTAAACTGCAGTTTCGCTTCACGCTTCAATGTCCAGGTGCGCACAAGAGACGTATTCACGTTGCGAATCGGACCCTTGCGAAACACATTGCGTCCCAGGTTGCCGGTCTGTTCTCCGAGTCTGATGTAAGTGAAAGCGCTCCGCGGCAGGAGCACTTTTGACGTATCGGGATTGCCGATCGTGCGTCCTAAAATCGATGGATCCAACAGGTTTGGGCGGTCGCCTCCATTGCCGTCGACATTGCCGAAACCAGGGCCGTCCGATCCCGTCTGCACATTGAACGGCGTCCCCGATTTCGCCAGCACTACAGCCGAAAACACCCATCCCCAATGCACATCGTAACTGCCGCGCCACAAGAAAGAGTGCGGTTGATCGAACGAGCTGCGGCTCTTGCCATCGCGCTGCGTTTCGAATTCCGATTGGCTGCGCGACAGGCGTGTGTCCTGATCGTAAGCCGTGTTTGTATAGCTGGCCGCGAGATCGAGCGACTTGCTGAACCAGTAGGATGTCTCGAAGGTGAATCCGCGCCAGCGCAGTAGTTGTAGATTGATGCGGCCCGCGTCGAGGTAGCCGCGCGATCCGTTCAACACGAGGCGCGTTTCCGCTTCATTCGGTTTGGCGCGGCGCTGATTGATGGTGGCGGTGATGAGTGGGATGCCTTCGCGCGGTTGAGCCCGGTTGAGATACCACATCACCAGAAGCTTATGCTGGCGCGACCCGATATAGCCAGCCTGCAGCTTCCAGTATTTCGAAAGGCTGGTTTCCCAAATGAAGTTGTATTGGTGCGCGTAGGGAACCACAAGATCGGGCGAAAGGATGTAGAAGTTCGGCGCGCCACCGGCGTTCGACGAGAGCGGATTGATCAGGCTGGCCGCGGGTACGGCAAACTTCGTAGATCCTGGAGGCGTCAACCGTACCTGTTGAAACGTCACTGGAAAGATCTCGCCGAAGTGGACTCCATAGTTCGCCCGCAACACGCCGAGTCGCTTCACACGATACGCCAGGCCCAGCGAAGGCGCGATGTTGTTGCAGTCGCACGGATACGGAATCGTGTTCAGTTTGTTTACTTCGGTTGGTGTGGACACAGGTTGATAACGAAGCCCCAGTGTCACTGTGAAATCTTTCGACGCCTTCCACGTGTCGCCCAAGTAGAACTGCGGTTCCCAATTGCGGAAACCGCGATGCGTATCGCCGATCGAGATGATGTACTGCGTGGGGATGCCGAGCCGAAGGTTGGCGATGGAATCGCGCCCGAAATCATTGGCGAACGAGAAGAAGCCGCGATGCGTATCGGTTTCGCGTCCATTCAACTGCCTGCGCAGGACATCGAATCCCGCAGTGAATGTGTGATTGCCGCGAACGGATCGCAACAAGCCCGCATAGCGAAACATGTTTACAGCGCGGTCGATCGGAATGCTGCCGTCGGGGCCAAGCGAGGTGAGTCCCGCAGTGCTAATGAACGAGCCAACAGCGTTGCGCTCTGGCGTGAGCAGTGAGCGGATGCGATCGAAACCCGCGGAAAGATCGGTTGTGGTTTGTGGTGTCCAATTGCGCGTGTGCGTGAGGCGCGCGCGATGCGACTTGGTATCCGTATTCGGATTCTGCCCTTTCACCAACTGAAAGGCGTCGACGCGTTGCCAGGTGAATTGATAAAGCGCGCCTACGAGGTCTTTCGTACCAAGGGGGCGATCGAGCCGGATCCGTGCATTCTCGTTGTCGATCGCCTGCGCTGCGTTGCGATTCAGAGCTCGCGGATTGATGTCGGTGCGGTTGGGCAGCTCTTCGGGATACGCTCCAAGGAACCGCGCTACGAGCGCGCGCGTAGCGGGATCGGTGGCAAGCGGCGTTCGCTCATCGGGCTGCGGCACTAGCACATTGCCGTTCACAAATCCGCGGATTCTCTGCTGTCCAGCGTCGATGTTGAGACGGAAGCGATGCCATTCCGGCACTGAGACGTTGAAGCCGTAATCGTTGTCGCGCGCGGGCTTGACGTCACCGACTTGAAAGAAGGCACGTGCCGAGAAGATGCTGTTCTGATGCATCGCTCTGACCATACCGTGCCAGTTTTGGCTGGAACCGGCTCCGCCGGGGCGGGCGCGTCCCGCAAGATGGATGGGCTGCGAAGGTGCGCCTCCGAATTCGGATCCGAAATAGCCCCGCTCCGCCTTAAACTCTTGAATGAGTGTCGCGCTCACGCCGAGGCGGATGTTGAGTTCTTTGAGCGCGCCGTTGTCGATGAGATTGAACTGCACGTTCTCATTGCGGCGGCTCTCTCCGCTGGCGGTGTCGGTCTTGCCGAGCAGGTTCAACTCTGTCCTGCGACTCTCGACGGGCGGAGGAGGTTGTACTGGAGGTTGTTGCGCGAGAAGAAAGAAGAGTCCGAGATGCACGAAGGGTCCTTTTCTATCATCGGTGAAAAAGGCACAATGTGAACATGCGTTCGCTCTGTTTGTTTGCATGCAGTGTTGCGATCCCAGCACAGGACATCGTCGGCGTAGTCATCGACGAACGCCACTAGCGCCGACGATGGAAAATTCATCTTCCTCAAAGCCGCCACAGGTCAATACTCGGTTGATTGCTCAAAGCTCGGGTACCTGACCGAAGAGAGAAGTTTCCAGGGAGCCACAGTCGAGGTGAAAGCCGATGGATCTTTGGATCCAGTTCTGTTGAGGATCCGGCTGATGCCAGAAGCGATACTGAGTGGTCGTTTGTTGACAGAGGACGGCAAGCCCATTGCCGGTGCGGTGGTGAGGCCCATCTATGGATCCCAATCGGCGTTTACCGACAAAACCGGTGTCTTCGAGCTGAAGGGCTTGCGGGAGTGCCAGAAGGATTGCAAGCTGCGCGTTGAAATCCAGGAACTCACGCGCCGCTTGCTGCTGGTGAAAGAAGACAGCAAAACGCTTGGTCCGCCCGATTGGGTTGACACGACGATAAGCCCTTGGATCGCGGGTCAGCAGATTCGCAACCTCGAACTTCGCGTTGCCAGTGTGCCGCTGATGAGCTTTTCTGGCGTTGTCACCAATGCGCCCAAGAACTCGCTCGTGCAACTTCTGCGCGAAGGATCCACCGCGAACACTTTAGAGGAACCCCTCAAAGACGCCAAGCTTGCCTTTGAACTGTTGCCCGTCGGCAACTATCGATTGCTTTTCAGGAAAGCGATGGACTACCGCTCAGCGCCTGGAGAAGTGGAGATCCGCATTGTATTCCGATCTCCGCGATCAAAAGATCACGTTACCCAAGCCGCTGAGCATTGCAGGTGTGGTCCGGCTCAATGGCAAACCGTTTTACCAGCCCGGCTACCAGGTCTCTTTGTCCCAACAATCCAAAGGCGTCTACCTCGGCGCTCAAGGTGCTGTGCGTGAAGATGGTTCATTCGAAGTATCCGGCGTGTCGCCAGAAAAATGGCTGGTGTCACTCAGGTACTCTGCGACAAGGCCCGATCATGAACGTGAGAGTACGGCGACTGGAACATCTGGAGACCGTCAATGGAGAGAACGTTCCGCTCGTTGTGGACGTTGTCGAAACTGTCGCCGTCAGTGGCCGGATTCTCGACGCGGATGGGTTGCCCTTGGCGGGATTGGTGATGTTGAAGGGGGCTGGCGGTGCGACGATCTTTCCCAGCGACCGCTTCGGAAACTTTGGTTCCGGTCTGTTGCCAGGCACCTATCAGGTGACGGCATGGAGATCTAGAGACGCCGCTGATTATCGAAATCCACCCTCATGCCCTACCGCGCAGACGATGACATTCACGGCGGATCTGCCCAAGTGGGAAGTCCGCGTCTGCCGTTGATTTGGCGCAATCGGTCAAGTCGTTGGCGTGGACGATCATTCTTGTCTCTGCCCTTTGGCCTCAATCTAAAGGAGCGCTACAACGCAAACAGCCGCGAAAAACAGGGAAAACACTTGTCATCGCTCTTACCGTTTGGGATACCGGTTCAAGGGTCCCATGAAGAATGGACCGGTGGTCGGCGCGATTGTCCTCAATCAGAATTGGCGGCTTCGGTCAGAACGCTTCGCGGGCGAAACGCGCTTCCGTCCAGTCAGATTGGACTCGATTGAACGTATAGGCTCCGGTCGGATATTTATCAATATGAAAGTAGTGGCCGCCGGTGATGCCCACGCCGGGAAGCACGTCGCTTGGCGCCTACAACTACAAGGTCAAGAAATCCGGGCTCATCGGTTCGGTGCACGTCGGCCCCAGCAGTTGCCGCACTGGAGCGGCGTCGAACACTTCAGGAAGTGCCCGATTCGCCGCCCCGATTCTTTCTGTCGACTACCTCGCTACCGCAGCCTCGCGCTTGGACTCACTGAGCCAATACGGAGGCCTGCCGTAGTGGGAGTGTAAACGCTGCTCGTACTCGCGCGTGATCTTCATTGTGTCGATGTACTCCGGACACTTCTGAATCTCATCGCGCGTGAGCGCAACATACACCTTCGAATCGCTCCAACTCACGCGTTCCACCCAGATTGGAGAAACCAGCACCTTCTTGCCCGGCCACCAGTTCTGTGTTGCTACTTCGATGTAGCGGATTGCCCAGGCCTTTTCGTCGACGATGAAATTGTCGACGTGGCCGATTTCTCCGTCCACCGCTTCGATCGCATAACTGGAAACGACGTCGGTGCTGCGCAGATTCGAGTCCTGGGATTCTTTGGCCATACGATCGGAGATCGTTGCTGCCGAAAAGCTCTCCGGAATCGCCATGCCGCCCGGGTACATCTCGGGACCCCACAGATAGGACCCGCCCCAATAATTCGGATAGCCGTAGTAGCCCAGATACTCAACTTCATGCTGCCGTGATACGGGCCGGTGTGTATCGATGTCTGGACTGTTCCTCACTTGCTTCATCGAAAGCGACACGTCGATCCTTCGATTCTGCCAATCGGTCGAAAGAACGGAGTGTGGTGAGATCAATACCTGTCTGCCATCCAGCCAGTTTCCGGTTTCTACCGTGAAGTAGCGGATAGCCCAAGTCTCATCGTCGAAATAGAGTTGATCGATTGTACCGAGCTCGCCGTCCGTTGCGCGGACGACGAGCCCCTTCAGTTGCTTTGTATTCGTGAACATTGGGTTCTCTTTCCTTAAGCGACTAGAGGACGACGCTGATCGCGATGCGGGAGCCAGGATCGCGGCGATTGTGCAAGTAGTAACCATCGTCATAGTCGACGTAAACATCGTCGTCTCTGTACCAATCGTTGCCCCAGCTCTCAGGCCAGGGGTCCACCATCATGAATTGGTAGCCGCCGTACCGAAAGTGAGGATAGCCCCGGACGATCGAAGGACGATTATGGAGGCGAAATACATGTCCTTTGCCAAACTGGAGATTGAATCGGTTCTGGGGAATGACATAGCCGCCATAGCCTCCGCGCTGCACCCACGTGCGCTGCTGTGACCGAAACTCCTGGGCGCGATTCTGCGTCCAGCCCCGATTGTTTCCTTGCCAACCGCCGCCTTGGCGCACCCAGCCGCGCTGTTGCTGCCATTGGCGCGCCTGCTTTTGCCGCTGTTTGTCCTGCTGGCGTTCGTACTTCAACTGCTGTTGCTGTTCGCGGCCGTTCCTCTGTGCCGTCGCTGCGGTGGGGGCTCCCAAAAACCATACCAGGGAGGCTGCGGCAAATAGTGCGACTCGTTTCGAGTTCATCGTAGTCCCCTCTCTATTGATTTCGGAAGTTTTCAATCTCTCCCATTGCGGACACTCGGCACGAACCGGTCCGGATCCGCTGTGTGCGGTCCTGCGCCTGATAGTTCACAAGATAACTGCCATTGCCTGGATCGACGCCATGCTGCACCCGAACGTCGCCGATCGAAACACCGACGCTGCGGGCCGCTTCTTCCTGACATGCGTTCAAAGCCTGGTTCCACGAGGTGCGGTTCGCGTTGAGCCCGCCATCCACCTGAAACTGCAGGATCTGCCCAGAACCGGATATATCGCAGAATCCATTCGTAGAAACGCCGTTGGCATTGCGGAAAGTGAAGTTGATCCGATGGTCGCCGTCAGGCTGTTGCCCGCCCTGCTGCCGCACGGTCACGCGGTTGCCTTGCACGTTGCGGGTTTCGATGACCTGGTTCTTGCAGATGCGCTTGGCGTCATTATTTGAAATTCTCTGGTTCCAATTGCCGCCGGTGTTGTTTGGATCTCGGCCAGTGTTCCAGTTGCCGACGCCTTCGAAGTTGTTGTTGCCACCCCGCCATTCGATGTCGCCGGTGTAGCCTTCGGAACCACCTTTGGGGTCTTCGATGCGGATGACGGCGACGCCTCCGCTGGAATTCGGATCGCGAACGAGTTGTTGGCTTCCGCGCCCGTCAATGCCTTTAAAACGAAAGCTGCCAGGATTGTTGGGAAGCGGCTGTGTGCAAGTGAGACGGCGCCACCGGGCGGATTTTCCACTAAGTTGGCGAATCGATCCGCGATCGCTGCGGATCTCAATCTCTGCTGCACCGTCGACTTCGACTTCAAACGTGCACTTGCCATCGTCGCCGGATTGCCCAGTGATGGTGGCTCGGATTGGTTGGTACTGCGCCGTCGCGACAAGGGCGAAGATCAGCGCTAGGAATTGGACTTTCATGGTGCTCCTCCAGAGTTTCTGAAGTATGGAGGTGCACTTGGGTAGCCATTCTCGACGATTCGCGCACGGGTGGCGTAATTCCTCTTCTATTGAATCGTTTGAAGGCGACGAGCCACGCCGCCGATTGGTGGCGGTGACGGCCAGCGGTCACACGCCGCCGACCTTCGCACTTTAGAACAGCAAACCGACGGGTGTGTATCGGGATGGACCTACTTGGCTCGTCGGCTGGGAAAGGGGGACTCTAGCCCGATTGGAACTGCGTCGGTGCGGCTCCCGTCCACCGTCGAAACGCCCGTGTGAAAGCGCTGGGGTCCGAAAATCCCAGCAAAAACGCGGCTTCGGACGCAACGCCCCAGGTTGAGCGAGATGCTGTGTCGCGATTTCTCTCCGTACATCCTCAATCAATTGCCTGAACGATGTACGCTACGAAGTTCGCGCTGCAGGCTGCGTTCACTCATGGCGACTTCAGAAGCGACCTCTTCAAGCGATGCAACCGCGACCGTAATGCGGCGGGCGAGAACATCGAGAACGCGCAGGCTGAAGGGACCGCGTTGTCCCAACGCAGCGAGCAGTTGGCGAGCCTGGGCGTGGAACATTTCCAAGAGCCTCGGGTTGGCGGAAATCTTCTCGCACTATGTGACCGGCGCAGGATTGAACAGCGCCGGCGCATTGTGCAAACCCCAATGATCCGCCCATGTCTTGCGACGCCCACTCGCCACATCGAGAATCATCTGAAAAATCTCCTGCCCCACATCTTCCACCGAAGCGCCACCGGTTGCGATTCTGCCCGCATCGATGTCAATCAGATCGGGCCACCGTTCCGCCAGCGCGGTGCGCGATGCCACCTTGATCACAGGTGCGAGCGCAAGCCCATAGGGTGTGCCTTCGCCCGTCGTGAACACATGGATGTTCATACCGGCCGCAAGCTGCAGCGTTCCGCAGATGAAGTCGCTAGCGGGAGTCGCCGCGAACAACAAGCCCTTCGTTCTCACCTTTTCCCCTGGGCCATACACACCGGCGATCGCGCTGGATCCCGCTTTGGCCACCGAACCCAACGCTTTCTCGACAATGTTCGAAAGTCCGCCGCGTTTGTTGCCCGGCGTCGGATTGGCACTGCGATCCACACTGCCGCGGCGCAGATACTCGTCGTACCAATGCATCTCGCGGATCAACGCCCGGGCCACTTCCGGATTCGCCGCGCGCGGCGTCAACAAATGCACGGCATCGCGCACTTCAGAGACTTCTGAGAACATCACGGTTGCACCGGCGCGCACCAACAGGTCGGCCGCGTAGCCCACTGCGGGATTCGCAGTGACTCCTGAGAACGCATCGCTGCCGCCGCACTGCAATCCGACAACAAGATCCGAGGCGGGACATGTGACGCGCCTGCGCTGGTTCAGACGCTGAAGCCGGGTTTCGGCAAACCGCATGATCGCGGCGACAATGTCGCCAAAGCCGCGATACTCTTCATCCTGCAAACGGACGACCCAAGGCTCGTTGCTGAGCACCGGCAAATCCATACGGGCGGGCTGCATCTTCTCGCATCCGAGGCTCACCACGAGAGGTTCGCCACCGAGGTTCGGATTCAATGCGATGTTGCGCAGTGTGCGGATTGGGATTTCGGCACCGGGAGCATCGATCGCCACGCCGCATCCATAGGGATGCGTGATGGATGCGACATCGTCCACGTTTGGAAATCGCGTGAGCAGTTCCTGCTTGATGCGCCGCACGGCGAATTCCACCGTTGGCGCGACGCACTGCACAGTGGTGCTGATGGCAAGGATGTTTTTTGTCCCCGTGCCGTAGACACCCGGATAGCCTTCGAATGCGATGCCTTCTAAAGCAGGCAGCCCCGCTGGCGTAGCAGTGGCCAACGCAAGCTGATCGAGCGATGGCGCGGCGGGTAGCGCCAAACGATCTTCGCGCACCCAATCACCGGCTTCGATGGCGCGCGTCGCGTAACCGATGACGACTCCATAGCGGACTACGGGTTCGCCCTCTGCGACAGGGGTCAATGCCACCTTGTGTGCTTGTGGAATCCTCTCACGAAGCCGCAAACCAGAATCGTCAAACGACGTGCCTGCTTCGAGTCCGCCTGCATTGGCGATGATAGCGACGTTGTCGCGTGCGTGGACCTTTACGTAGAGTGGACGCAAGTCTAAAGATAGCAATTGCTCCGAAAGCCAGTATTCAAGGGTTCACTGTCGCTCCGGTGGCGATTGCTACTCTGGCTAACGAACCTATGAAGCGAACTGTGAACCGCCGTGAAATGCTGCTGGCCGCAGCTTCGTTCGGTGCGCTAGCCGCTGAACAGCAAGAGGAGTGGCTGCCCAAGGGCGGCACGCTTACCGATGTCCCCGGCATCAAGGTTGGTCACTACACGCTGAAAACGCGCCCCACAGGATGCACGGTGATTCTTTGTGAAGACGGTGCGACCGCGGGTGTGGATGTCCGCGGCGCAGCGCCGGGTACGCGCGAGACCGACCTGCTGAATCCGGTGAACCTGGTTCAGCAAGTCAACGCGGTGGTGCTCTCCGGCGGATCCGCCTATGGGCTGGCCACCGCCGATGGCGTGATGCGTTATCTCGAATCCAGGGGCAAAGGCTACAAGATTGGTACACAGGGTGTGGTTCCGATCGTGCCTGCGGCGATTCTGATGGATCTCGCCATGGGCGATTTCAAGATCCGCCCAGGTGCGGAGGCTGGCTATCGGGCTTGCCTCAACGCAACGGTGAAGCCTGTCATGCAGGGCAACGTGGGTGCGGGCGCGGGCGCGACGATCGGCAAGATGTTCGGACCCCAATTCGCGATGAAAGCAGGCATTGGATCCGCGAGCATCAAGGTCGGAGAGATCGTTGTCGGAGCGATTGCGGCGGTGAATGCACTGGGCGATGTGGTGAATCCGAAAACGGGCAAGATTGTAGCAGGCGCGCGCACGGATGACGGCAAGAGCTTTCGCGATTCGTTACGGGCGATCCTGCAAGGCTATCGAGTGGCGATGCCGGTGGGCGCGAATACGACACTTGGACTGGTTGCCACAAACGCTGCTCTCGAAAAAGTGCAAGTGGCGAAGGTTGCACAGATGGCGCACGATGGACTCGCGCGGGCTGTGAATCCCGTGCATACGCCCGCCGATGGCGATACAATTTTCGCGCTGGCGACGGGCGTTTCCAAGGTGCAAGTCCATCACGGGATGATCGGGGCGTTGGCTGCGGAGGCAATGGCACAGGCCATCGTGCGAGCGGCGATGAGCGCAGAGACCGTACTTGGAGTTCCAGGGTTGCGGGATTGGAAAAGACAGTGAAGATGAGCCCTAGAACTGACGCTCTGCAATCGTTGTTGAATCCCGCGCCCAAATCGCTACCGGAACCCTTCCTCCGAGCGGCGTATCGATTAAGATCTTACTGAGGCTCCTGATGACCTGGCTACATTGGTCCTTACTGTCGGCGCTGTTTGCGGCAATCACAGCTGTTCTGGCTAAAATCGGCGTTAAAGACATTGACCCTAACTTGGCGACAGGCATCCGCACCATTGTGGTTGCGATCCTTACGTGGGCCATCGTTGCCGCAACGCCGAGGGCGGCAAGCATCGCTTCTGTATCGAAGTCCGCTTGGATGTTCCTCATATTTTCGGGCTTGGCCACCGGTCTGTCTTGGATCTGCTACTTCCACGCACTGCAAGCGGGTCCGCTCACGCGCGTTGCACCCGTGGATAAGTTGAGCATCGCCGTCACCATGTTGCTCGGAGTGCTGCTGCTTGGGGAATCCCTGACTTTGAGAGCCGGGTTTGGCGCACTGTTGATCATTGCAGGAGTGGTCACGATTGCACTGGAGTGATTCCATCGGCTACCCGCATGGCGCTAAATCAATTGCGCCGGGACTTTCCTAGACGCCGCCAGCAATGCCGCTGGTTCGCTTGCGTAGAGCTCAGTGGAACCGCACTCGCCGCAGACGTGAGCCTTTAAAGGAAACTTGTGCGCACCCGGAAAGAACCAGGCCTCCGGTTCTTCGTAGATCACCAGGGTCAGGTCTCCGGCATCCCATCCGCATCGCCCCGATCCATCAGCCGAGCGTTACGAATCACATTGGCCGAGCGGCATTTCAG